>Ga0210051_1002591_pt1 | contig 18155 bp, 13 predicted proteins | sample CryGey092014_all_FD_185464 | JGI IMG/M metagenome (GOLD analysis project Ga0210051, IMG submission 185464) | Groundwater microbial communities from aquifer - Crystal Geyser CG23_combo_of_CG06-09_8/20/14_all (SPAdes) (version 2) | ecosystem: Environmental > Aquatic > Deep subsurface > Groundwater... | reverse complement strand
GTGCCCACCCGTAAATGTGATAGTTTTGTCGAGTTAAAGGCGGGCGATAATTTTAACTCTATGAATACATTGAGGCATTTCGAGGAGTAAAGAATCCGCACCCGAAGGGCTAGGCTTTCTAATTTGACTAAATGATAACGCATATCGTGATTAACGTCAAGCGTGGCTAAAATGCTCATTTTCGAATCACACCTTGTGAAAAAAATAACTAAATTGCCTTGACAGTTACACAAACTTTTGATAAAGCACCCTTGCCTTATCAGAAACCAAAAACGCTTGGCAGGGTGTTTCTGGGGATGTAATTTAGGTACTACCCTTCGAGCGCAGGAGAGTTTCTCGGGTAACAGGTGATAGAGGCTAACAGGGTCAATCCCATTAATGTGAAAAACCAACTAATCAACAGGAGAGGACATTATGATTAAACCGCATGGATCTGATAAACTGAACCCCCTTTATGTAATGGACGCAGGCGAACGCGCTAAATTGGTCAAAGAGGCTGAAAGCCTCCCAGGCGTTGTAGTTTCCTCAGCGGCAGCAGCAAACGCCGTAATGCTGGGCGCAGGCTACTTCAACCCCCTGACCGGGTATATGAATGTAGCGGACTCTATGAGCGTAGCCAAAGACATGAAGACTACAAAGGGACTTTTCTGGCCTGTTCCTATTGTGAACGTAATTAAAGACGCTTCCGCCATCAAGGGTGCTAAGAAGATCGCCCTTAAGGATCCTAATGTTGCAGGCAACCCCGTCATAGCCATCCAGGAAGTTGAAGCGATCGAAGAGATTTCGGCCGACCAGATGAAGTTCATGACCCAGGCCATTTTCCGGACCGAGGATCCCAAGCATCCTGGTGTAGCGGCATTCAACGGCGTAGGAAATCTTGCCGTTTCAGGCCCAATCAAGGTTCTCAACTATTCATATTTTGAGAAGGAGTTTCCCGCGACCTTCCGCACCGCCTATCAGATCAGGGAACAGATGGGCAAGCTCGGCTGGAACAAGGTCGTTGCATTCCAGACAAGAAACCCAATGCACCGCGCCCATGAAGAGCTTTGCCGCATGGCCTACAATGATCTCAAGGCTGACGGCATATTGATCCACATGTTGCTTGGAAAACTGAAGGCAGGAGACATCCCGGCCGACGTCCGCGACGCCTGCATAAGAAAGATGGTTGACCTCTACTTTCCGCCCAATACCGTGCTCATCACCGGATACGGTTTTGACATGCTTTATGCCGGCCCGAGAGAGGCGGTCCTCCACGCGGTTTTCAGGCAGAACACAGGCTGCACACACCTGATAGTCGGAAGGGATCACGCAGGCGTGGGAGATTATTACGGCCCGTTTGACGCCCAGACTGTCTTTGATGAGGTACCCAAGGGGGCTCTGCTGATAGAAATTTACAAGGCTGACCATACCGCATGGTCAAAGAAGCTAGGCAAGGTCGTAATGCTTCGCGATGCCCCGGATCACACAAAGGATGACTTCATCATGCTTTCCGGAACAAAGGTCCGTGAGATGCTTGGAAGAGGAGAGTCTCCTCCGCCGGAATTCTCAAGACCGGAAGTCGCCAAGATTCTCATCGGCTACTATCAGGCAATAGACAGCAAGAAATAGTCAGTAAACCAGATTCGATCTTTGTTTGAAGTAAAACCCGTGCCGGACGGCACGGGTTTTTTTGAGGAAGCCGGGAAGCCTCTGCCCCCATGGCATCAGGGCTTTTTTCTATTGTACCCCCATGCAGCCGGTTATGTTGCCCCACTCATTGAAAACGACCCAGTCATACTTTTCAAAGAAAAGTCTGTCGCTCAACTGATAGGCGTTCTTTGCGCTTCTTAACTCAAATTTCTTTCGCTCGCCCGGCCCCCCGTTGTAAAGGGCGTAAAGAAGCCGGGCAAGGTTATCCTGCTCTGCATCAACCCGCGGGCCTGGGGTTGTCTTTCCCTTCAGCGCGTATCTTACGAGGTACTTCTCCAGAATCTCGCATCCGGCTCCCGCGTTATAGGAGATGTCCCACCTGAGGTGCTTCGGTTCGTAGATGCCTCTCCAGACCCTCTCGTTTATCTGCATGATACCCACGGAGGTATTGTTGTAAGACCTCAGATAGCTTACCCTGCCGCGTTTATCAATGAACTGTCTAAAACAGCTTTCCTGCCAGCAGGTGGCAAGGACGACACGTCTAAAGAAGTTTTTCAGCTCCGGGGGTATGGATGATTTACCAAGCACATCCTCCGCTTTCTTCATCAGAATTGCCTTTACACGTCCAAGATACCCGTCTATGTCACCGCGCTTGGGTATCCATACCCGGATGGCATCAAGCTCTTTCTTTCCCTGCCCGGCGTCGCAACGCCTTACAAAGAATTCAAATATCCCTTCGATTATTGATATGACTTCACTTCCTTCCTGAGAGTTGTCCGGGCCCTCCGTATCGCTTTCCAGTTCCTCCAAATCAAAGGCCGGACCCGCTTCTGCAAGGGGTTCGCCCAGTCCCAGCACCTGCCTGAGCGACGGGATTACGTCCATATTGTAGGAAAGACCCGCGGCCTCTCCCGTGGCAATCAGCCTGACAAGTCTGATCAAGCCGTTTCTGCTAATCTCTATTCCCATGGCCGGCCCGATCTTGTCCAGAGCAATCAGGGCATCTGCCGCGGTAAAGAAGCAAAGATATGATGTTATGCTTTCCGAGGGTTTTCTGCCCAAATGGTTTCTTAAGATTGGAGATAAATGATTCCAGACAGTAACGAATTGATCCCTCACAAAATCCTTGTTCAATTGCTCGGCAGGGTCCAGTCGATCAAACTCATGCGCAAATTTGTACCTGGTGTCCAGGAGGATTTCCAGCAGTGTTTCCTTCTCCTCTGATGTCAACGGTTCGCCAAAAAGGGCAAGCATCATCTGGACAAGAAAGGAATCCCATGCCTCCCAGACCCCTACAAAGGAGTCAAGCTCGCCTGCGCTCAGGACTTCCTTCCCGGAAGGAACTCTCGGCTTTTCGGCAGAGCGGTCAAGGTCTGCCAGAACCTCAACCCTGATTGCTACAGGAGAAACTGCTATTTCACCTGGTCGCATGCTCTCAAACATCTTTATGGCGGTCTTCTGCCTGTCATCAGGGAAAAGTGGAAGGAGGAAGCCCTTTACCTCCTCGACTGGAGGGCCAAGGCTTACCGTGATCTGCCCCAGGTAACTGAAGACCCTTTCCTTGAAAAGGTCCCATACCAGTCCCGCAATGGAGGCGGGCCTATGGTTGAGATCATAGACCATGGAGTCAACTATCTCAAAACTCATCACCCACGTATCGGCCTTTATAACAGGCCGTTGCAGCAAAACCAGATACCCCTCCCAGTCCACAGACATCCTGCATTTATCCCACAAATAGACCCCGCCCTTGGCCTTTATACGGGTCTCAAACCGCACAAGGTTCTCATCGAAGGAAAATTTGGGCTCTGAAATAACCACCCTGTTGCAGCCGTGTTCTCCGTCCTCAAGTGTCTTGGATTCGCCGGGGCCGGGGAATGCCGTATAGACAACAAGAGACCTCAAAAGGGGATAATCCACACGCACCTGAAAGGTCTGGGTCTCGGCCGAAGCTATTGAGCTATCTCCGGCAAGCCACCACCATCCAAGAAAAACAAAAAACAAGATACCTGCTACCGATCCCTTATAATAATTTCTATAAAGCACGCCATCCACCATGTTATTTCATCCTATCGGAAACCCTTAACCGGGTTATTGAGTTCAAATATACTCCAGAGAAATTAATGCGGCAAGACCACCTTGAGGAAAGTAGTCCTTCAGGAGGGTATTATTGAAAATAGATAGTAGCCTTTGGGAGGGTTTACATGAAAATACATCGTCATACCGGCGAAGGCCGGTATCCAGTCTTTTTCACTTGGATTCAGGATAGGGTCCGGAATGACGTGCGGCATTTTCATGCTTCGTTGTGCCCCCATTCGGTCATGAGGAATCGTTAGGAGGACGAAAGTGATTGTTTCTCGCGGAAGGTCTTTTCCCTCTGGATGAGGGTCTTTCCAAACTCTATGGCGTGGAGCCGCATGGCCTCGGCAGCTCCCTGGGCGTCTCCGGCAAGCACCGCCTCTACAACCGGCCGATGCATGCCGGCCGGATGGATGAAATTAAAATCAGGGCTTCCGGCCAACACCACCCTTCTTGTGACCTCCATCAAGGCCCTGACCAAAACCTCGAAGAACTTGTTCCTGCAAATCTCAGCAAGTATGAAATGGACGGTGGTCTTTCGCTGGATATCATCCTCCATGGACTGGCTTTGTCTTTCTTCCTCCTCCAGGGCGGTTAGCAGGCGACCGGCATCCTCGGGCGTAATATGCTGCGCCGCAAGACGCGCTATCTCAGGCTCTATGAGGAGCCTTACCTGATAAAGGTCCTCGATGGATATCCTTTCGGCCAGAAAGAGATCTACAAAGGACATGGTCAGATGATCGAATGTAAGCTCCTGCACAAAGGCGCCTCCTGTGGCGCCGTGGCGGACACAGATAAAACCCGAATTCTCCAGCTTTCGAAGGGCCTCTCGCACAGCTACCCTGCTGACCTCAAAGTCCTGAGCCAGATCCCGCTCAGAGGGCAGTCGCTCTCCGGCCTTGAGCCGGCCCGATAGTATGCCGTCTCTAAGCTGCTTCACTACCTCGTCAGAGACCCTGGATGGTCGAATGGGTTTGAATTGGGACATTGGATTTCCTCTGCAATCAGCCTACAGGAGTAAGGCTATGCTTTCAAGCAAAAAATTTTATTGACACAATCTTTCAATTGGGTTAATGGTTTTACCATTTACGGAATCCCTACTGGAGTTTGCCCATGAACATAGCCAAGCACCTGGAGCGTGGAGCCGCCCTTTTTCCCAACCGTCCGGCAGTTTCCGAATTCGGAAAGGAAACCAGTTACCACGAACTGAACGCCATGGCTGACGCTGCTGCAAGGGCACTTGAAGGAATCGGCGTCGGAGAGGGAGCCCATGTAGGCTTGTGCAGCCCTAACTCCGCTCAGTGGCTTGCCTTTTACTTCGGTGTCCTGAAGGTCGGGGCCGTAGCGGTCACTTTTTCTCACCTCCTGAAGCCTCAGGAACTTACTCAGATGGTGCTCTATGCCAGGCCCCAGGTCATTTTCACAAGCAAGGAAAATATTAAAATTCTGCATGGCATCAAATCGCAAGGATTTCTCAAGGGATTTGTCGGCCCGGGCGGAGACTGGTCATGGTCTGAAATCATCAGCACGGATAAAGGTTCTTTTCAGGCAAGGCAAAGAAATCCTGAGGATACGGCCGCTGTTCTCTTCACAGGTGGAACTACGGGGGTTTCAAAAGGGGTGCTTCTGACCCATGAAAACATTGCCATTTCAAGCTGCAATGTCTCTTACTGCGAACGCTCAAGGGAATCGGACCGCGCCCTGTGCTTTCTCCCATTCAACCACGTCTTCGGACAAATTCATATTATGAATTCAACTATCTTTTCCGGCGGCTGTCTGGAACTTCTGCCCTCATTTGACCTGGACGGGGTTCTCGATACCCTTTCCCGCGGAAAGGTCACCAAGTTCTACGCCGTCCCTACCATCTACATCCGCATGCTGGGGCTTGATCGCCTCAAGGAGAGGCTCTCCAATATCCGCTACTGTTTTTCAGCAGCGGCATCACTCGCCTCAGAGATAGTCAGGGATTGGAAATCCATTACCGGCATGAACATTTACGAGGGCTACGGTCTGACCGAGACATCTTCAGCGGTAACTTACAATCACATGGCTGAGCATCGCATAGGCTCTGTAGGGCAGGAGGTACCGGGCGTCGAGGTTGAGATCAGGGACATGGAGGGAAGGTCCCTCAAGAGGGGCGAGGAAGGAGAGATTTGCATCCGAGGTCGAAACGTGATGAAGGGGTACCTGGATCACCCCGAAGAGACCAGGGCCGCCTTCTGGGAAGATCGCTGGTTCAGGTCCGGAGACATAGGCCTGTTTGATAAAGACGGATATCTCTATATCGTGGATCGCCTGAAAGACATGATCATAACCGGCGGCGAAAATGTTTATCCCAGGGAGGTTGAGGAACTACTCTACACCAGAAGCGAAGTCCGGGAATGCGCCGTGGTGGGGCTGGCGGACAAGGAGTGGGGAGAACGTGTAACAGCGTTTGTAGCTTTAAAATCCGGTTTCACCAGACTTCCTGAAGACTTAAAGGGCTATCTAAGGAGCCGTCTTGCCCCTTACAAAATACCCAAGGAATTCATTCTCATTGATGAAATACCGAAAAACAGCGCCGGAAAACCCCTGAAACGGGAACTTAAAAAAGAATATGAATGCCGCGATTAAGGATTGAACGGGAACTTGGATGAGTCGGTAAATGATGCGCCCGGACCGCTTTTTCCGGTTGCTATTGCGCTGCCGATACCGACCCAAAAAAAAGGAAGTATTTTTACTTCAACTATTTTCAAGCATCAAAGGAGGAATGTATTCATGTTAAGACGTATTTGTGTAACAGGTTTGGCAGTCATTTTTGGGGCAATCACCATCCTTGGCTCTTTATCAGCAGAGGCCGGCGATAAGGCTATGAAGCTCAGGTATTCGAACTTTTTCCCACCTGCCCATCCCAACGCCAAGCTCTCCCAGGCCTGGTGTCAGGAGGTTGAAAAGAGAACGAAGGGAAGGGTCATCATTTCCTACTTTCCGGGAAATACCCTGACCCCGCCCCCTCAGACCTATGACAGCGTTGTCAAGGGAATCGCAGATATAGGGCAGAGCCTCATGGCATACTCGGCAGGAAGGTTCCCTCTTACGGGCGTATTCGGGCTGCCTTTGGGCTTCACAAGCGGGTACCAGGCCACCATGACCCTGAACGCATTCTACGAAAAATTTAAGCCCGCGGAATATAACGATACCCAGGTTATGTATTTTCACGGGCATGGGCCGGGCATCATATCCACCCGGAACCTTGTCTCTTCCATTGACGACGTCAAGGGAATGAGGATAAAGGTAAACGCTGAAAACGCCGACATCATCAAGGCCCTCGGGGGAGCGCCGGTAAGCATGGTCATCACCGAGACCTACGATGCCACAAAAAAGGGCATCCTCGACGGTTTTCTGCTTCCATTTGAAGCACTGAAGGGCTGGAAGTTCGCTGAAGTTGTCAAAACGTCCATCGTCAACCACAGCATCTCCTATACAGCACCCATCTTCGTGGTGATGAACAAGGACAAATGGAATGCCATTTCCAAGGAAGATCAGGCGACCATCATGCAGATCAACAAGGAGTGGGTTGAAAAACAGGCGAAACTCTGGAGTCAACTGGACAAGGAAGCAGAGGCCTTTTCTGCGGAAAAGGGCGTAAAGATCATCAAGGCCTCCAAGGAAGAGGAAGCAAGAATAGCTGAGATCATGAAGGAAATACTTCCAGCCTACGTCAAAGACATGAAGGCCAAAGGCCTTCCGGGCGACAAGGCGCTGGAGTTCTGTCTTGAATATATTCGGACTCATCCATAGGGGATTTAGGCGGGTAATCCCGGCATCAGCCTTTCAGAGGAGAGAAAGATGGCACGTTTTCTGAGTATCATTTATCGGCTGGATGTGTCCTTCCAGGCCCTTGCCGGGTTAGGATTGGCCTTCATGATGGGTGTCACCATTGTTGACGTCATCATGAGGGCCGTGGGAAGACCGATTATCGGGGCGATTGAACTTATCTGCTTTTCAGGGGCCATTGTCATAGGATTTGCCATTCCTTACGCATCCTGGACAAAGGCCCACGTGTTGGTGGATTTGATCGAAAAAAGACTCGAGCCTCCGGCGCAGAAGGCGATGTCTATATTCACACGAATCCTCGGGCTGATCCTCTTTGTCTTTATCGGCTACAATTTCATCCTTTACGGCATCGGCCTGCAGCAGACGGGGGAGGTCACTCCGGGCCTGAAACTACCCTATTACCCTATCACCTACGGCCTTGCCCTGAGCTGTTTTCTGGAATCACTGACCCTGCTGTGCGACCTGATCAAACGGGTTAAGGAGGTTCCCCATGAGTGAGATGGCAGTGGGACTCCTGGGCCTCGGTCTTCTGATCATCCTGTTCATGACGGGCATTGAACTTGCCTTCGCCATGCTGGTCGTAGGGTTTCTTGGGTTTGGCTACCTGGTGACTTTCAGCGCGGCAAGCAATCTCCTCGTCAAGGATTTTTTTGACACCTTTACCTCTTATGGATTCACCGTGATTCCGCTTTTTGTGCTGATGGGTCAGGTGGCCTCCAATTCAGATGTCGCCAAACGCCTCTACATGGCAGCCCACAAGTTTGTTGGGCATATTCCGGGAGGCCTGGCCATGACCACGGTTGTGGGCGCTACACTTTTCAAGGCCATGTGCGGTTCAACCCTTGCCACTGCTGCCACCTTCGCGGGGATAGCCATCCCGGAGATGGATCGGTTCCATTATGACAAGCGTCTATCAACCGGCGTGGTGGCATCGGTTGGGACTCTCGGGATGCTTATTCCCCCCAGTATCGTTCTGATTATTTTCGGAATAGTAGTGGAGCAGTCCATAGGCAGGCTCTTTCTTGCCGGCATAATCCCTGGTTTGATAATAGCCCTTTTCTTTATTTTTATTATTTATGGCTGGGTTCGAATCAATCCTCAGATCGCCCCCATGGCGCAGAAGGTCGCGATGCACGACCGGCTCCGGGCCTTACCGGAGTTTGTATGGGTCGGCGTCATCTTTCTAGTCATTATGGGCGGACTCATGTTCGGCTTCTTCAGCCCGACCGAGGCAGGAACCATGGGTACGATCGGCGTATTTCTCCTTGCCTTAACGCACAAGGGACTCACCTTTAAAAAGGTAATCCAGGCATTTGACGGCTCTCTCAAGACCGCCTGCATGACCCTTATACTGATTTACGGCTCGGTGGTTCTTGGGCACTTCCTCGCGATCACCGAGATCCCATTCAAGGCGGCCGACTGGATTACCGCACTGCCGATTCCGCGCTCCATGGTCATGGTGTGTATCATTCTGGTCTATCTCATAGGCGGGTCATTCATTGATGATCTCGCCTTCATGATCCTTGCCACGCCTATCTTTTACCCGGCTGTGATAAAGCTCGGTTATGATCCCATCTGGTTTGGCATCATGATCGGAATCACCATCATGATAGGTGTCATCATCCCTCCCGTGGCCATCTGTGTCTTCGTTGTTAAAAACATAACAGGAGTCCCGTTTGGAACGATCTACCGGGGCGTATTGCCTTTTCTCCTGAGCCTGTTTGCCTGCGCGCTGCTCCTGTTCCTTTTTCCGGGAATTGCCACCTTTCTACCGGATATGATTATGGGGTCATGATAGAGGCGATTTCACCAGCGGGAGAAACAAGTCTAAGGGCTTTAAGGGCGCAGGACACATAAGATAGATGTTAAAAGGATAATATCGAAGCGGCTAACGGAGTGCCACCAAGAGAAATTCCCGTGCCGAGAGCTTAAGCTTTGAGAGGTTGTGAATATGTCCATCTTTGAAGAAACCGAAGAACAACGGATTTTCAGGCAGGAATTCAGGAAATTCTGCGCAAGGGAAATCACCCCCAATGTGGAGCTTTGGGAGCGGCAGAGGGCGGTTCCAAGGGAACTATGGCGGAAGATGGGGGAACAGGGCTACCTGTGCGCCTGGCTTCCGGAGACCTTCGGAGGGCTTGGGCTGGATTTCCACTTTTCGGTTATCATAGGAGAAGAACTCATCCGCGCGGATGGATTCGGTGTCGTGGCACCCCTTCATAGCGATGTCGCCGTGCCTTATATCTTTTCATACGGCTCCGAGGCTGTGAAGGAACGTATCCTGCCAAAATGCGTCACTGGAGAGGTCATTACCTGCATCGGGCTTACGGAACCAAACGCGGGATCGGATCTGGCCGCTATCCGTACGCGCGCCGTAAGAGACGGTGACCATTATGTGATTGACGGACAAAAGACCTTTATAACCAACGGCATATTTGCGGATGCAGTGGTCCTGGCCGTGAAGATGGCAGAGCCAGGCGAATCAAAGGGAATCAGCCTTATCCTCGTGGAGGCGGGAACACCCGGTTTTTCAAGGGGCCGAAAGCTCGAAAAACTGGGGTATCACATGCAGGATACAGCCGAACTGTTCTTCGAGGATTGCAGGGTTCCAGTGGAAAATCTGCTTGGAGAGGAAGGTCGCGGGTTCAAGTATATGATGGAAAAGCTCGCAAGAGAGCGTCTCGAGGTCTGTGTCAAGTGCCAGGCCATGGCCGAGGAATGCCTCAAGGAGGCGCTTTCCTATTCCAAGATGAGACACGCCTTCAACCGGCCCATAGCCACATTTCAGCATAACGCCTTCAAACTTGCGGAAATGGCAACCGAGGTGGACATAGGCCGCACCTACCTGAACACCCTTGTGGCCGAATTCGTCAAGGGAGATGCTATTACCCTCAAGGTCTCCATGGCCAAGGCCTGGCTCGGGGAGATGGTCAACCGGGTGGCCTACAACGCTCTCCAGCTCCACGGAGGCTATGGCTACATGGAAGAGTACCGGATCAGCCGCCTCTTCAGGGACGCGCGAAGCCTTTCGATCTTTGCCGGGACCACTGAGATCATGAAGCTTATCATAGCAAGGCGTCTGGGCCTCAATCCCGTTTGAATAAGCGGAGGTTCGCTCATACTGCATCCGTATCCGTCTCGCCGGTCCTTATGCGAACGGCCTTTTCGACAGGCAGCACGAATATCTTTCCGTCGCCTATCTGGCCGGTATAGGCCTGTTTCTGAACAGCCTCGGCAACTGCTTCCACCATATCATCGGAGACCACAACCTCTACCTTTATCTTCGGCAGGAAGTCAACAATGTACTCGGCGCCCCTGTAAATCTCCTTGTGGCCCCTCTGCCTCCCAAACCCCTTGACCTCTGTGATGGTGATACCGCTAATGCCCAACTGCAGAATAGCGCTTTTCACGTCATCCAGTTTGAAGGGTTTGATAATGGCTTCGATCTTCTTCATATTTTTCCTCCGCTTTTTTCCATAAGAGAATCTTTCCGCAATACGCAGCGCATTCTTACAGAAAGCGGGGAAGGAATCAACACCTCTCGCTCTATGTCCATTCGTCCAGACCGTCGTCCGTTTTTTCAAGCCCCTTCCTGGGCCTGACCTTTCGATAGACCTCAAGAGGGCTTTTCTTCTCTCCGTCAACCACCAAGAGGTCCCTGTCAATAGAGATACCAAAGAGCATCTCGTTCTCATTGAGATATGGAAGCACCAGCCTCCAATCGTCTTCAGATATGGGGACTATCTCTCCGCCGTTGAGCTGCTGGTCGTCAACCAGGCGATATGGGTCTCTAAGGTATATGGCGCCTCCAGATGCAAGGGAGAACAGATTTGATCCCGGATATGGATTAGCCAGTGGAACGGCATTTCCTTCATCATCAAATGTCATGGCATTAAGGATCACAAAGCCTCCACCATTATGTGGGTCTCCTGCCATGAAGGATTCCGCAAGATAGTCAAGGCAGGTCCCGTTTATGACTACACGCGGCTTTCCCACAGCGTTTATGAGGGGCCGGCCAGCCGCGTTTCCCATGACATAGACCTCACCACCCTTTGCCCCGTACATGAAGGTCTGTCCCACATCGCCATATATGACCAGCTTGCCGGCCTTCATTATCTGGCCTAACTGGTCCTGGGCGTTACCATGCACGTAGATGGAAAGACCGTCTATGCCCGAAGCCAGATAATCTCCAGAGCTACCGAAGATATCAATCCTTACTCCTCCTGAATCGGCCCCTAAGCCGCATCCATGGAATCTCTGTCCTCTCAGCCCTAAGACGATAAAACGCCTCCATCCCCTCAGATATGCCTCCGCCAAGAGGCGGCTGTCGCAGTTATCTCCCTCCGGAGGAAAAAGGGATGCGTCAATCACCAGGGCCTTTTCATTGTATGACGGTCCTCTGAAAAGGTGCCTGGTCTCCCAGTCTATGAAACGGTATGATCCTTGTGCCTCTGTATCTTCAAGGGTGGGGAGATTGCGCAACATGTTTTCGAGTGTCTGGTTTAGCATCTGTAAGACGCTCCGCCGCTTTTTGTCGTAAGTGGGATAGCGCATATCAAGCAGCCTGGTGAGGGTATTCAATGCGACATCGAAGTGAGCTTCCCCCTTTAGCGCCCAGTTTCTGATATCCTTGAGACACTCCATGAACCCGGAATAATCCCAACTTTTTAAGCCTTCGAGGATATAATCGTAAAGTTCGTCCGGCTGCTGAAGCTCAAAGAATCTCGACGCTTCAGATCTCCCGCCGTCCTCTACCGGCATAAGATAATAGACCGTCCCCGGAAGATAAGGAACTTTTCCTGCCGGAACGGATATGGGTCTTCCGAATTTGTCAACACAGGTCAGTTGCCTCTCGAGAGGATCACCGGGTGTTTCATCAAGATTGAATATGAATGATCCTCCGTCTGTATGGCTTCCCCCCCTCGCGTTCCAGTAACGGTCGGCAACAGTTCCGACCCTTGGGTCTTCCTCTGAAAGGCTCTTCAGGGTCGCGTCTATGGCCTGTTTTTCAGAGCAGATAAGCCCCACCTGAACCTGGCCGTCATGAAGAGCGAACACCTGAGGCCTCAGCATAGAGGTATCCGTGATCCCTATAAGTTGAAGCCTGCCTGCTCCGGTATCGTTTCTCGCCACAATAAAAAACCATGGGCCGTCAGGAGAGCCGTGGATGTGCGTTGCCTGTATGGCCCTGTAGATGGATTGCTTTTCCGAATCAAGCTGGTCAAAGTCCCTCTCCATCGTGGGGGCCAGGGCCTCGATCACATACTCGAGAGGATAGCGGTAAACCCTGCTGTAAAGATCAAAGAGGAGCACGGAAACCTCTGTATCCGTAAGGAAGAGCGGGTGTATGTTTTTTTGCCTGAGATATTCGGTCACCGAGTGGTAGTTGGCAAAATCGCCGTTATGCACCAAGGCCTCATTGAGACCTATGAAGGGATGTGCCCCTGCCGGATGCCAAACCCTTCCCTTCGTGGGATATCTCTGGTGAGCGATCCAGATATGCGCCTTGAAATCGTCAAGTTTATAGTATTGAACCACCTGCTCGGCATATCCGACTATCTTGAGGATGAAAAAATTTCTCCCGTGAGACAGGACAAAGGCAAGCTTTTTCCCGTAAGGCTCGTAGTATTTCTTGTTTATCAAAAAACTGTTCTGGTAGATGAACTCATCTTCGGCCTCGCGGGATTTGAGCCCATGAAGCCCCTTCTTCTCGACAAAGGCATTAAGCGCCTCCGGCCTGACCCTCACCAGGTATCTGAATACCTCTGGCGGCGCCGTCTCAAGGCCCTTTATATCCCTGTAATCATCCACATGGGGAAGGCGCTCTCTAAGATCAACCCTCAGGAACGGCTTGATAAACTGCTCCTCCAGAGCGTCTATCACACCTTCCTCAAGGACCGCTATCTGGAGGATGTAATCTTCATTAAGGGCCTCTCTGCTTATTCCGAGCATCCGGTGGTCAAAGCCCATGGCCGCTATGCCCCCTCCACGACCGTTTCCTCTGTTGTGCATCTGGCTAGAGGGCTCGAATATATGTCTTCCTCTCACCGGTATGCTGCAGGCAAAGCCGGTAACGCCGCAGCCTCCTTCAGCTTCGGTCTCGTAACGTGAATCCGATGGTTGATCTTCAAGCAGCCCTTTTCTCGATGCAAGTATGGCATCTGCATTGTTTAGTGATCGCATCCCCAAAAATTTCTCCAAGCCTGTCAAGTTATAGCAACTACTTTAACTTCTCCTAGTGATATTTAAACTAACGCTCATGCCCTTTTGGGGCACAACGAAGGATGAAAATCACCCCCACCCCTCCCTCCCCCGTCGAGGGGGAGGGAATAATGCCGCCGCATCAAGACGTCTCTATAGTTTCGTCGAGTTCAAGGCGGGCGATAATTTTAACCACAGGAATACATTGACGTATTTCGAGGATTAAAATTTGAGCCCAACGCCGAAATCGGTGAAAATAGCCATTTACGGATGGACACTAGTTATAGTCGAGATGAATGAGGCACTCCCTCTTGCCTACAAGTTCCCTGATGCTCTTCATCCCCAGCCGGCCAAGTATCCTCCTGAGTTCTTTGCACCATGCGCTATACATATTGACTATGCGCTGGGCCCCCCAATCCAGGGAAACCAGGTCCATAAGTTCGGGATCTGTTGTGGCTATTCCCCTGGCGCAGCCGCGGCCGCTTTCACAATTGTGACAGCGAATGCATTCGAGGGCTACAAGGTCGGCTGTTCCGATACAGACCGCGTCAGCCCCCAGGGCTATGATCTTTGCAACGTCGTGGGGTGTCCTTATACCGCCGCTGGCAACCACCGTTATCTTATCCCTGACGCCCTCCTCGGTAAGAAACCTGTGGACCTTGGGAACCGCATATTCTATCGGCATCGCAATATTTTTCTTTGCAATGTCCGGAGCAGCCCCTGTTCCTCCGTAGCTTCCGTCAAGGTGGATTATATGCGCACCTGCGTAGTAGCTCCCTACGGCTACCATATCCACATCCGTAGGAGTTGAAACCTTGACTGAGACCAGTGCCTTCGGATTGATGGCCTTTATCCAGTCAACATGCTTTTTGTGGTCTTCAACCGAATAGACACTGTGGAAGGGAAAGGGCGAAAAGAGAGGATAACCGACAACCGCCTCTCGCATCCGCGCGACACCGGGGGTTACTTTGTCTCCGAGCAGGTGACCTCCAAGCCCGGGTTTTGCGCCCTGGGCATACTTGAACTCAACAATCTTGACCCTCTGAATGGTTTCCTCACGCACTCCGAAAAGCCCTGTTGCAACTTGAGTTATAACGTGTTCGTCATAGGGCTTGAGTTCATCGGGATATCCTCCTTCGCCCGTGCAGCAAAAGGTTCCCAGAGCAGTCGCCGCCTTAACCCTGCTGAGCATCGTGTTGATGCTGACGGAGCCGTAACTCATTCCTCCGCCGTAAAAAGGCACCTCTATCCTTATCCTGTGGGCATTATCCCCTCTTCTGTTAAGCTTTACTCCCAGATCGGCTTTGGCGCCCTCATGTTTATCACCTGAGTCGTCTTCAGCCTTTCCGGGTCCAAAGACAATGCGCAATTTGTCAAAGCCGCCTCCAGACTCCCCGATCCTGTATTCGAGGCCTTTGTCAGGGGCCTGACCGAATTCGGCCATGCGCCAGGTCGAGACAATGAGATCAGGAGGCCATCTGAAGTCCCCCATCACCGCAAAATCGGGATTTCTTCTAAGGGCAAGTGCCTTTACCGGGCAGGCCTCATGGCAGGGATTTGGGCAATCCTCTCCTACGCACAGATAATGATTGCGGACTACCACCTTTCCCTTGACCATAGAGTGAACCCCATAAGGGCATATCTCGACGCATTTCCCGCAGGCGATACAGGCCGTGCTTCTATTAAGCCTATATTTCCCTATGGGATTTCTGAACCGCGAAGGCGTGCGTTTAACCAGAGGAAATTCAAAGCCCCCATCCCTATTCAATTTCACAACCCTCCTCGCGCCTTCCAAGGTCTTGGAAAGTGCTCTTATCAAGCTCTTCAAAAAACATGGCCCTTCCGGCCTCTCCTCTCATCCGTCTGGCATCCCTGATACCCATGGCTCCCATGATTTCAAGAAGCTGGTTATGCCATGCTCCTATGAGGTTGACCACCCTCTTTGCCACCCATGGGGGGGGTGCCTTATCCATTTCAACCGGACAGGGCAGATCCATATCGCATCTCCCGCAGAGGCGGCACTCGAGTGCTACAAGAAGGGCCAGATCAACAAATACAGCGTCCGCCCCGCAGATAAGGGACTTGGGCACATGTTCGGCCATTGCTATGCCGCCGCTCACAATAATGGTAACACTGTCCCTTATGCCGGCCTCAACAAGCCCGAGATGCACAGCCCTTATGCCGTCCTTCATAGTCTTACCAGGGTCGTCCAGGAAAGAGCCGTTTGGACTTGCCTCTATGTGGATTATAGAAAAACCGGCCCTTGCAGCAGCCAGTACCCTCTCTTCAATGCCGGTATTCATCGGGAGCCTTAGGCAGACAAAACGTGCATCGTTTCCTGACTTAAAGGAATTTGCGTCCTTTTCGGCTGAGAAGGTCGACTCAACCACTCTTACCCCTTCGGGGCAGGCAACTTCCCCGTCAAGGATGGGCATCAGGAAGGGCCTGCAGCTCTCTGGAGCGGCCACCATCTCTTCCGCCCCCACAGCAAGGAATGTCCCGAGCCTTTTAGCGGCAACCGCCCATCCGCTTATGATATTGGGGCTAATCTTTCGGGAGACAGGCATCCTTAGCAGGATAGGTAATGGAATATCAAGCAAGCGGATCTCAGGGCCCGAAACCAAACCGTCTTCTCCAAAGCACAAGGCGCCTTCCGTACCTCCCAAATCAACGGCCGTGCTTATGTATTCTCTGCCATGGATTCCATCCCTTGTGGGGCGCACAATCTCGGACATGTCCGTCCACATGGAATCAAATCCAGGTCCGCTGAAGGGACCCGGATAGCCTGCGCCCGATACCGGAATCTTGCCTGTCTGCGCCTGGTACCATATCTTAGAGATGATATCCGGACTCCAATAATCATCCCCCATGGCCGCGTACTCCGGGCTTATGGACTTGTGGATAAGCTCCCTGGGGCATCCCTGAACGCATCTGAGGCAGTTCATACACAGGTTGTCAATCGAGTCAATCATCTGCCTCGGATTGAGACCGCGTTTTTCATAGACCTTATAGACGCACCTTTTCTTCACGCATACTGCGCACTTGAGACACCCTTCCTCCCACGCTATGATCCCCGACTTAGTAATGGGCTCAAAACGGTTAGCGGCAGGGCTGGTATGGACAAGATACTTGGCGGGCATAAATCCTCCTAGTCAACCTTCGGCCTTGGAAGCAATCCGGCCCTTTCAACTATCTCGCCGACCGCATCTTCCCATTCTATAGCCATGATATGAATACCCTTAACCCCTTTTATTTCCTTGAGGGCCAGGATGGTCTCAACGCATATACCTATCCCTTCTTGCCTTTGCCTCTCCTTGGGGACTGCATCCATCCTCTTAATGACGTCATCCGGGATATCCATGCCTGCAACCTTGTTTTTCATATATTTTGCCATGCCCGCAGACTTAAGAGGCGTCACTCCTCCAAGTATATAAGCCTTTTCTAAAAGCCCCCTATCCTCGGCAAGGGAAATCCATTTCTTGAATCTTTCCATATTATAGATGCACTGGGTCTGGATGAATTCGGCCCCGGCGGATATCTTCTTGGCGAGCCTTACCACCCTGAATTCAAGGGGATCGGCAAATGGATTCGCGGCGGCTCCGATAAATACCGCAGGCGCACTGGTGAGCTGCTCTCCTCCCATGATGGTGCCGGCATCCCTCATGCCCCTTACCGCCTCTATGAACTGCATGGAGTCAAGATCAAAGACACCCAGGGCACTGGGCTGGTTACCAAAACTCTGATGATCTCCTGAAAGGCAAAGGATATTTCTGATCCCCAGGGCGGATGCGCCAAGAACATCAGATTGAAGCGCTATACGGTTTCTGTCGCGCACTACCATCTGAAGGACCGGCTCCAAGCCAGCACTCAGGAGGACGGTGCAGGCGGCAATGCTCGACATCCTCACTATGGCCGTCTGATTGTCAGTTACATTTACCGCGTCCACCTTTTCCTTGAGTAAACCAGCCTTCCTGAGGACCGCCCCGGGATCGGCTCCCTTGGGAGGTCCGCACTCAGCGGTCACGGCAAAATGGCCACCGTCCAACAACTGCTTTAATCTGCTTTCATCTTTCACCTTTGCTGATCCTCCCTGACTATCTTTCTCGGCCCTCTGCCCTGCTTTTTGGACCAGTCTTTTGCCGGATAGACCTTTCCAAGCCTCTCAAGGCCTCCTATCCTGCCCAGCCTGTCTATTATCAACTGCCATGCGCAGGGAATCTCGGGATCAACCTCGCATCTTCCCTCCCTGGAACCACCGCAGGGGCCGTTCATAAGCTGTTTTGAGCACCTGGCAAGGGGACAAACCCCGCCGAAATAATACAGCATGCAGTCCCCGCATCCGACGCAGTTCTCGGTCCAAAGACCCTGATCCTTTGTCTGGCCCAGAAATTCAGTGTTTAAGGCCGGAATTATGGTAGTATCGGAAAATATCT
>Ga0210051_1002583_pt1 | contig 18198 bp, 25 predicted proteins | sample CryGey092014_all_FD_185464 | JGI IMG/M metagenome (GOLD analysis project Ga0210051, IMG submission 185464) | Groundwater microbial communities from aquifer - Crystal Geyser CG23_combo_of_CG06-09_8/20/14_all (SPAdes) (version 2) | ecosystem: Environmental > Aquatic > Deep subsurface > Groundwater... | reverse complement strand
GACCGAGACCACCTGAGGTTATGGTTGAAGGCAATAAGTGGAAAATAATCAGGAAAAGAGAAACCTTTAAAGACCTTGAAGTATAAATTATAAAAGGGTAAACCCTTAATTCCAGGAATTTACCCTTTAGGGTTTTATCCTTCTGCGTTTTCTTAAAAATTATGATTTTAAATTTTACAAAAATGCAGTCTGCGGGGAATGATTTTATAGTTATTGATAACCGTCATTCCGGAATATCCAGGGGTTATTCAAAATTAGCAAAAAAATTATGTCAGCGTCCATTCTCTATCGGTGCTGACGGTCTGCTTGTGATTGAAGACTCAAAAACTGCAGATTTTAAGATGCTTATTTTCAATCCAGATGGGTCACAGGCTGAAATGTGTGGTAACGGCGGAAGATGTATAGCCTATTATGCATATCTTAACAAAATAGCACCAAGGAAAATGTCTTTTGAAACACTGGCTGGTAAAATATCAGCGGAAATAAAAAACAGAGAAGTTAAACTGCAGATGACTGACCCGCACAATATAAGGCTTAATTTTCAAATCCCCCTTAATCCCCCTTTAATAAAGGGGGAAATAAAAAAAGGGGATTTAAAAGATGTATCTTTTATAAATACTGGCGTACCCCATACTGTCCTGTTCTGTTCAAACATGGATGCGGTTGACGTCAATAAAATTGGCAGAGCCATACGATACCATTCAAAATTTGCACCTGCAGGAACAAATGTAAATTTTGTTAGAAAATCAAAAAATTCAAAGAATACTCTATATGTCCGGACCTATGAAAGAGGCGTGGAACAGGAAACATATGCCTGCGGTACAGGTGCTGTAGCGAGTGCGGTTATTGCAGGTTTAAAAAATATAGTTTCTTCTCCGGTAAAATGCAGGACTTCGGGCGGGGAAATACTAAAGGTAAGTTTCAGCATTTCAGGGAAAAATGTACATAATGTTTATTTAGAAGGTCCTGTCAAAGTAAGTTTTACTGGTAAAATAAATATTTGAAAAACTTATTTTGTTTTGTTTGGAAAATTATTAAAGAGAATAATAATTTCTGGATTGGTTTTGGAAGGAGGATATCGTGGGTGTTACTTATGTTGAGGGCCAGGTGAAGGGATTGTCAAATAAACAGGAAAATGTGAAATTTCTTGTAGACAGTGGAGCGACCTACTCACTTCTACCCAAAGCTGTGTGGGAAGCAATTGGATTGAAACCTAAACGAAAACTATCCTTTACTCTTGCTGACGGTACCACAGTTGAAAGGTCTGTGTCAGAAGCTTTTGTTATCTTTCCACAAGGAGAGGCTCACACACCAGTGATTTTGGGTGAAGAAGGTGATGAAGCATTGTTGGGTGTAGTCACACTAGAGATTCTGGGTCTTGTATTAAACCCTTTTGATCGCACTCTTCATCCTATGCGTATGTTGTTGTGTTGATATAAAAAAATTTGTGAGGGGCACTCATTTAATAAAAGGAGGAACATAAATGTTTTCGGGTTCATATGTAGCATTAGTAACACCTTTCAAAAACAATAAAGTTGATTTTGACACGTTAAAGAAACTGGTTGAATTCCACATAAAAAATGGTACTTCAGGGATAGCCCCCTGTGGCACTACAGGCGAGTCAGCAACACTCAATCTTGAAGAACACGAGGCAGTTATTGAAACAGTTGTAAAGACTGTCCATGGCAGAATAAAAGTTATTGCAGGTACCGGCTCCAATAACACTGTTGAAGCAATAGAACTTACAAAATTCGCTAAGAAGGCGGGGGCTGACGGTGTGTTATTAGTTTCACCCTATTATAACAGGCCCACGCAAAAAGGTCTGTATTTACATTTCAAAAGCATCGCGGATAAAGTAGATATACCGATTATGCTCTATAATATCCAATCGCGCACAGGTGTCAATATAGAACCGGAAACCATCGCTAAGCTCGTCAAAGATTGTCCGCAGATTGTTGCCGTAAAAGAAGCAAGCGGCTCTATTGCACAGATGTCAAGAATAAAATATTTATGCCCGGATATAGATTTACTCTCAGGAGATGACGAACTTACATTACCGGTTTTATCTATTGGCGGCTGCGGTGTGGTATCCGTAGTAGCAAATATCGTACCAAAAGATGTTGCCGAGACTGTTTCAAGTTATCTAAAAGGGAATATTGAAAAAGCAAAGAAACTTCACTATAAACTCTTACCTTTGACTAAGGCAATGTTTATTGAAACAAATCCCATACCTGTAAAAACTGCAATGGGCATACTAAAAATGTGTTCTCCCGAACTGAGACTCCCGATGTCAAGCATGGAAGAAAAAAATGTAGAAAATTTAAAGAAAACACTTCAACATTATTCCTTCTTAGATGCAACATAAAATAAGACCTGGAATTTCTCCAAAGCCCAAACTTGCCCATAAACTGATAGGCGCTATAAAACTATCCCAGCTGATTCAATTGTCAGAAACAAATTTTTCTAACCTTATACAAAACATAGAAACCCGTCCTTTGTTCCTCAGATTGGCCTATCCCGAAAACAAAAAAGAGAAGGTCATAAGTTATCAGGGATTCGCAAGAGCAAAAACTTTCCTGAATTACCTTGAATTAAAAGAACACCTGTTATCCATTAGCGATAATTCCTCTCTCGGAAATCTTTTTATAAAACATAAAAAAGTCCTGCCTGTTATTGAAAAAATAGGCGAGAGTAATTTTAAAGAATATTTTCTATACAATGAAGAACAACTGTCATTGAATCAAGTCGCCGGGAGATGTCGGATTACCCCGGAAGATGCACGGAAAATAGGTAAATTATTAGATGACATTTCAATTCATAATGAGTTGATTTATCCCTCAGCCTTTGTAGATAAATGGAGCAGACTTCAATATACAAAAATTGCGTATATAGAAAAAGTGGAACACTGCAGGGATACGCAGCCAACCGCTTATGAATTTGTAATAAATTTTTTCTCGCCCTACTATGCTCATGGAAAATATTTAATTGATTATAAAAAATTAGACGACCTGAAAGCCGGGGGTGTGTTTAACGAAGATGAACTGGAATCTGTTGATGCTTTGTTATCAAAAATAGAACTTATAAATTTTCGGAAAACAAGATTGTATCGGATTATTACTGAACTGATTGAAAGACAGAGAGCATATTTTATTTCAGGCGATTTAGCGGATTTAATTCCATTCAGCGAAAAACAACTTGCAATAGAAGAAAATATAAATTTAAGCTCAGTCAGCAGACTGATACATCATCGCTCAATTGTAACTCCCCGGGGAGAAGAAAAAACGCTTAAAGACTTTTTTGTATCCAGGAAAACCTGGATAAAGCAGATGATAAAAAACATGTTGCCGGATGACAGAGCACCGCATTATCCGGACAGCAAATTGAGAGATGAAATAAAAGGAAAATACAGCGTTAACCTGTCGCGCAGGTCTATTGCTGATTATAGAAAAGAATTAAAAATTCCGCCATTTGTTCCTACGGAACCTACTTCGGTTCCTAAAGAACCTACTGTTGGTTCCTAAAGAACCTACTTTTGGTTCCTAAAGAACCTACTTTTGGTTCCTAAAGAACCTACTTTTGGTTCCTAAAGAACCTACTTTTGGTTCCTAAAGAACCTACTTTTGGTAAAATGGAAGAAATAACGAAAACTTTTGATTGTAAAACATATTAAAATTTGTTTTAATTATCAACAAAAGATATTATAATGATTTTGTTAAGGCAGACGCTGCACAAACCTTGACACCAAACAAGTATTTTGATAAAATTATGTTGAATGGAAATAGAAAAACTTCAGCAATTAGTAAAACAAAGAAATTATTATTTTTATAAACATGCATTAATTGAAGCAAAAAAAGATGGAATCGATCCCAAAGATATTGAATTTGCAATATTACACGGAGAAATCATTGAAGAAATAATATGAAAAACTTTAAATGTCCTGAATGTAAAAGTAGAGTTGCTACTGGAAAGGCAACTATGAATTATCGTCTTGCCGATTGTAGAGTTATAGTTAAAAATGTTCCAGCGTTAGTTTGTCATTCTTGTGGACAGGAGTATATTGCACCTTCTATTGCAAAATATGTCAATGAATTAGTGAATAACATAAGAGAAAACTTCAAAATATTTTCCCGAAGATTACATTTACAGCAAATTTGTCCAAAAGAAGTAGCAGTAACAATGTAAGAAAAGTAAAAATATATTTACTATCGGTATGGCGGTATTGTCAAGAGCAGAAATTTGTTCTGTTGCATACAATGCACTTGAAAAATTGAAATTAAAATTATGGAGAAATAGGTTCCGGGTGGTAAATAGGTATAAACTTGCAGAAAGGGCAAGGGGTTATCTTATTGCCAAAGGATTAGAATCAATTGAGCAAGAAAATGACGTAACAGATTGAGTCCTGAATCCCAACAGCGTTTTTATCAGATGTTTCTAAATATTTTGATAAATTTTGGTTAATTTAATTCAGCATCCCGTTTCTCTGCTACTATCTCTTCGCACACGTAAAGTCCCTGTTAAAATTATAAAAGAAACCCCTGCTTCTCTAAATCTAATCCTCGAAAAACAAATCTACAGTCAGCAAATTTTTATTTTAGTATAAGGGAAGAAATACAAGGTATTATTTTACAGAAATTTCCTGTTTCCATCATATTTCAAGTAAAATCCTGAAGGATTAACTCCAGGAATTAAGGGTTTACCCTTTTATAATTTCCTATACCGCAAGAAAGATTATACACAAATACGACAATTATTTGGATTTTTGAAATATTTTTTGTATAATTATCTATACAATGATTAAAGAAATAATAAAAGCATTTAAAGAAAATAGATATGAATACAGTGGACACGCTGTAGATCAGAGTATCCTTAAACATATTAGTCGTAGTGAAATTGTTGAAGCAGTTGAAAATGCGAAAATAATAGAAGATTATCCTGAAGACAAGTACGGTCCAAGCTGTTTAATTTATGGAAAAACTGTTCTTGGCAGACCTTTACATATACACTGTTCGTATCCGTCAAGACCAAAGGTCAAAATTATCACAGTATATGAACCAAACCCAGATGAATGGGATGAATATCAAAAAAGGAGGATATAGAAGTGAAATGTGATCTCTGCGGTGGAAAAGTAATTGAAAAAAAAGTAAGTTATATTCTTTTTTATGAAGGACACTGGGTAATTGTTGAAAATGTGCCAGCTAGTGTCTGTCAGCAATGTGGTGAGAGGTTGTTTGCTCCTAAAGTAGTAGAAGAATTGCAGAATACTATCTGGAGTAAGCAGTCCCCAGTTAAAAAGATCGAGACTCCAGTCTTTGACTTGGCGTACTAAAAAATTGGACATAAGGCTCATTTAATGGACTTGTCCATCGTAGCTTTAGCGAAGATGGAGAGGTGGCCGAGCTGATGGAAATAAAAAAACTTCAGCAATTAGTAAAACAAAGAAATTATTATTTTTATAAACATGCATTGAATTATCGTCTTGCCGATTGTAGAGTTATAGTTAAAAATGTTCCAGCATTAGTTTGTCATTCTTGTGGACAGGAGTATATTGCACCTTCTGTTGCAAAATATGTCAATGAATTAGTGAATAACATAAGAGAAAACTTCAAAATATTTTCCCGAAGATTACATTTACAGCAAATTTGTCCAAAAGAAGTAGCAGTAACAATGTAAGAAAAGTAAAAATATATTTACTATTTCAGCATTGAGCACCTTGTTTTTGGATTCCTTAATCTGCCGACTTCTTGCCTGGGCAGAAACGCATGAATTTCTTGGTGATGCAATACCTTTCTATTGGGTAGAATTTGGCCCTGACCATTTTTCTGCATTATTAGGAGCTGAACTGAAATTTGATACAGTGCTGGGTAATACAAGCTGGTGTGTACCCTTTGCAGAAAATTGGGATGAAATAAATATAAAATTTCAGAAGGATAACTTCTGGTATAAAAGAATTCCGGAAAAAGTTAAGAAGGCACTTAAAGATGTAATTTCAGCATATAGAGCTATTACAGAAGCATTATCAGTAGAGTTTGGAGTTGAAGAATATGGAAGTATGAGCCGTCATGGTATGTACTCTCCGGGGAAAATTAATGTTCCACAGTGCGATTTTTCCTGTATGATAAGCTCCGAAATGTTCATGGAATTTGAAATACCACACCTTATTCAGGAAGCAAAAGTGCTTGATAATTCTGAATACCATCTTGATGGTCCCGGTGCAATTAAACATCTACCAGCAATATGTCAGGTTGAAGATATTGATGTGATACAATGGGTTCCGGGTGCAGGAGAACCATCCGGTAAGAATTGGTTGCCGCTATATAAAGAAATAGATGCTTTGGGAAAAGGACAGATATTATTTGCTAATCAGGAAGAAATTAAGCGTCTCTTAACCGAACTGAAAAGTCATAAACTATTTTTTGTGACAGAAGCAAAAACAAAAAAAGAAGCCGAAGTTTTTCTACACGAACTTAAACTATACTGGAAATAATTATTAGAAAGGAATCAAATTATGGTTAATTGGGAAGTTGTGGGAGCCTGTGGTATTGCAGACAGAAGAACAATACCTGAAGGGATAACTAAAGCAAAGAATGCAAAGTTAGTCGCAGTAATGGACGTAGTAGCAGAAGAAAAAGTTAAATCAGTGGCTAAGAAGTATGGGAATGTGAAATATTATACAAAAGAAGAAGATTTGGTCAATGACAAAAATGTTCAAGTAATTTATATAGCAACACCAACTAATTTACATTGTCCATAGACAATTTTAGCTGCTAAAAGAGGAAAACATGTATTATGCGAGAAACCCATGGCAATGACAGTCAGTGAATGTGAAAAGATGATTGATGTGTGTAAAAAGAATAAAGTAAAACTATCTCTGGGATATATGATGAGATACCACGCGTATCATAAAAAGATCAAGGAAATAGTTGATTCCGGTGTTTTAGGACGATTAGTTATGTGTCGTGCACAACTTTCCTGCTGGTATCCACCGATAGAAGGAGCATGGCGCCAGGACCCAAAATCAGGCGGAGGCGGTTCTTTAATTGACATGGGAAGTCATTGTATTGATTTACTGGAACTGATTTGTGGTAAAGTAAGTGAAGTAAGTTGTTTTACTAATACTATTGCACATAAATATCCCGTAGAAGACACAGCCATAATGCTGGTTAAGTTTAATAATGGTTCTATAGGAGTTGTGGATACTTGTTTCAGCGTTCCTGATGCGTCATCAAAAAATGTTCTGGAAATTTATGGTAGCAAAGGAAGTATCCTTGCCCGGGGGACTATCGGGCAGATGCCCACGGGAGAAACGGTAACCTATTTAGAAAAAGGTAGTAAAGGATACAATTCGCAACAACAGAGAACAGAATCAGTAGAAGAGAAAATAGAATTAAAACCGGTAAATATGTATCAGGCAGAAATAGAACATTTCTCCGAATGTATTGAAAATAATAAAAACCCAATAATTTCCGGAGAAGAAGGTCTCCGGAACTTAAAAATATGTCTTTCAGCATATGAATCGGCAAAAACAGGAAAAACGGTAAAATTATAAAACTATTACATATGCAAAAAGTAAAGTTAGGAAATACAGGATTATTGGTTAGCAAACTTTGGCAAGAGAGCGCCTGAATCCATTAAAATCAAAACAAGAAGAATTATTGTGCTGCCGTTCTGTAAAGGATGTGGGACTTGCGTAGAAACCTGTCCGAATTTCGCTATTAATATAGTCAATCAAAAAGCACTTATTAATTATGAAAAATGCATAATATGCGGCTACTGTGCACCAAAATGTCCTGAGTTTGCTCTAAGGTTAGTTTGATGAAATTTTGGCTGTATGTTCCAGCGTCGTGTCACCGAACCTTTTGCTACAGTAAAAAAATTGCTTGATAACGGAGAGTTAGGCAAACTTATCCTGGGTGATTTATATATGAAATATTACCGCAGTCAGGAATATTATGACTCCGGGGGTTGGCGAGGGACCTGGAAATTTGACGGCGGCGATGCATTAATGAACCAGGGCATCCATATGATAGATTTATTACAGTGGTATATGGGTCCTGTAGAAAGTGTGTTTGGTTATTGCAAGACACTTGCCCGAAAAATAGAAGTAGAGGATACCGCGGCGGTAGTACTTAAATTCAAAAACGGTGCTATCGGCGTTATTGAAGGGACAACTTCAGTATATCCGCCGACAATACCTCATCGGTTGGAAATTCATGGCGAACATGGGACAATAATGTTTTCAGGTACTTCACCTACGGATATAAGTTGGGAAGGACACCAAAAAATGATTGCAGGTATGGTAGAGGCGATAAGACAAGACCGTGAACCTATTATCACCGGTGAAGAAGGTAAAAAGGCTCTTGAAATAATCTTAGCAATTTATGAATCAGCTAAAACAGGTCGTGAAATAAAATTCCCTTTCAAACGCTAGTGTGGTGCGTCTAACAGATCTTTACATTTGAAATTTTTCTCATAATACTTTCGACTGAAGTTGTCCAAACGAATACTTTTGGATTTTGATTATGAGATTCAATGTATTGGTTTATAACCATAATAAGCTCTTTCACATTCTTGAATGAACCACGACGAATTCTTTTTCTTGATATCTCGGCAAACCACCGTTCTATCATGTTTAACCAGGAACTGGATGTCGGAATAAAATGCAGGTGAAACCGGGGATGACGTTTTAGCCACCTCTGAACCCGTGGATGTTTGTGTGTTCCATAATTGTCGACAATCAGATGGAGATCCAAATCGGTTGGAGCCTTGGTGTCTATTATTTGCAGAAATCTGATAAATTCCTGATGTCTGTGCCGTGGCATGCAATCTTCAATCACAGTGCCATCGAGCATGTTCAAGGCTGCAAACAACGTGGTTGTACCGTGACGCTCGTAATCGTGTGTTTGTCTGGCTGGAATTCCCGGTCGTAGGGGAAGTAATGGTCGGGTACGCTCCAACGCTTGTATTTGGCTTTTTTCGTCTACACAAAAAACAATTGATTTGTCTGGCGGATTCAGATAAAGACCAACGACATCGTAAAGTTTTTCGAGAAACCGTTTGTCCTTGCTGAGTTTGAATGTTTCGACCAGATGCGGTTTTAAATTGTATTGTTTCCATATCCGGCGGATACTTGCTTCGCTGACACCTTGTGCTTTGGCCATAGTACGAGTACTCCAATGAGTCGCATCGGGTGGTGTTGTGTGCAGAGTAGAGTTGACTATAGTGGTTACTTTCTTTTGAGAAATCTTTGGGAAACGTCCAGGACGAGGAGCATCTTTCTCCAGTCCAGATAAACGGAATGATAAGAAACGCTCTCTCCATAATTGAACAGTTGGACGGGAAATATCTAATCGTTTGGCTATTTTGTGACTGAATATCCCTCTGGCTGACAATTGGATGATTTGTGCTCGTTGAACTAAGCGTAATGGAATACTTTTCCCATTTGCCCAACGGCTTATAATCGTTTCTTCTTTTGGAGCAAGTATGATTCGTTCTGCTATATTCATTCATAAGAATTATACAAAACAAATATCCAAATGTCAAGTTATTTATGACGCACCACACTAGCTAAAACTTTATGAAAATACAAACCACTGAACACAGACTTCTTATCAGCTGTATCAAAAAGATTTTCTATATAAAAATTGTTCCGTTGAAAATGCAAACTTGTTTTCCCATTATCTCCTTGTCCGGCCTTTTATCCATTGAAATGTGTGGTCAGTAATAAAAAATTTATCTTCTTTTATAAACCGTCGGATAATAGCAATTTTCACAAATTTATTATAAAAAACATATAAAGTCAAATAGTAACTATTCAGTGAACCGACAGTAGGTTCCTTAGGAACCATGGTAAAAACCTGGAATAGACCCTTTAGGGTCATTTACCAACAGTAGGTTCTTTAGGAACGAGGCTAAAGCCTCTATTCCAAACATACTTCAGTGAGTAGTTACGTCAAATATGTTATCTATGGGTGGCGTTAAACCGTGGACAGCTACGATGTTAGAGCGTACTCCAGGACTTGCCCTCTCAATATTTAAAGCATCAGGAGTTGAGAGAAAAGATTTAGTTATTATACATAATCAATATGGAATTAATTGTGTAACTATTGATTCAGCTCTTATTTGCAAAAAGATGGGCATAATTTCAACTGGTATAACTTCTTCAGAATTTTGTAAAACGATTCCCCAATTCTGGGAACTTTCGTAATAAATAGTATAGTTGCAGCAGTTGTTAGTCTTGCCAAAAAAAATAAATATTCAGTAAGACTTTTAAAATGTGCTAATATAAAGATGTGAGTAACACATCAAAAGTATTACCATAATTCAGACCTGAAAATTAGCAAGTTTTGCTTCGCAGAAACAAAATCAAAAAAGTACTTGACAAAATAATTAAATTCTGTTATACTTATTTATACAATGTAAAAAAGGAGGTAAATTATGGAAACCCTTACTGCATTAAGGTTGCCAAATGAAATGTTAAAGAAGGTAGATAACATATCCAAGGCATTAGAGAGATCAAGAAGTTATACGATCCGCAAAGCAATAGAAACATTTCTTGATGAGTATGCGGAGTTAGAAAAATTTAATAAAATATCTTTTTCTGAAAAAGTAAATTTTGTAGGAGAAAAAATAAGGAAAGGTTTTGAAAAAGCAGGTTATACTGAAAAAGATATTCCTCGTTTAATCGCAGAGGTACGGGCCGAAAAACACAAAAGATAAAAAACAAAATGATTAAAATTGTATTAGATACAAATGTTATTATTTCTGGTTTGGGCTGGGAAGGGAACCCCCGAAAAATAGTTAATTTTTGGAAAACAGGAAAAATTATACTTTGTATTTCTGCGAAAGTGTTAAACGAATACATTGAAGTATTAGAAAGGAATATAATTCCTGCTAATGATTATAAATGGTTTATTCGGCTTATTGAAGAAAAGAAAAATATTGAGATTGTAAAACCAAAAAAACATTTTAATGTTGTGAAAGAAGACCCCGATGATAATATTTTTCTTGACTGTGGTATTGAAAGTAATGTGAAATACATAATAACTGGTGATGAGCATTTACTTAAATTGAAAAAGTTTGATAATATAAAAATATTATCACCTGTGAAGTTTTTAAGAATTTATGGATCTTTTAAAAAAGAAAACCTTAAAAAAACCTTCACCTTGTGGACGTAAAATTCAAGGATGTCCATCTGGACCAACTCCCGGGGCCTGCCTGCTTCAAAAAAACCGACGTACTGCGAAAAATAGGCGAAGTCAAGATTGAATATTCGCAAAATACTCACAAAAAATTCGCAAAAATTTCGCTTGACAAATTAAAAAATCTATGTTATAATTATACTAAAGAAACTATATTGCAAAATAAATTGGGTTTTAGCTTACAAATACTAACAAAAAAGAAACAATAACCACCACGCATTATCTAAAGCGAGGTCAAATTATGATTCATAATATAAGTAACAGAGACAAAGTAAATAAGAAACTTACTCAAAGTGACTTAGACAAAATAGTTATTCTTAATACTATTAGAAAGAGTAGTCTTCCCCTGACACGAACAAAAATAGCGCAGATAACCGGAATAAGACTACCACGCATTACACATTATGTTAAAAATCTTATATGTGATGGATTTATAATTGAAGATATTCCACAGCAGAAAAGTAATAAGGAACCCAGAAAGAATATACCACTCAAAATAAATGGGCAGAAGGGATTTGTAATTGGAATAGAATTACATCCTGACTGGATTTCCGGAGTTTTGGTAGATTTAGCCGGTAATCTGGTTAAAAAAACAACAAAAAAACCTGATTTGTCAAAGGGGACTAATTACATCATTGATATGCTGATAGGTACTATAAATGAAATTGGTGAGGGATACATTTTGCCGGAGAAAAAAATATTGAAAATAGGAATTAGTGACCCAGGCCTTGTAGATATTAAAAAAGGTATATCAATATTTTCTACCATAATTGATGGCTGGGAAAACATTCCCTTGGGAGATATAATAAGTGAAAAATTTAAGATCCCGGTAATAATTGAATCAGCTCCTAGAGCTAAAGCATGGGCAGAGAAATGTATAGGGGCAGGCAAGGATGTTAATAATTTGATATTTATTGAATATGGTCCGGGAATTGGCGCCGGGATTATAATGGATGGTAAATTATTCTATGGAACGCAATATACAGCCGGAGAATTCGGCCATACATATATAAAAGAAAATAGACAGCCATGTACTTGTGGTGCTTCCGGTTGTTTAGAATCATTAGTAAGTACCGCAGCTATAATAAAACATGTCAGGAGTTCTATTGAAGAAGGTACAGTTTCTTCTGTTAGCGAACTAGTGGATGGAGACCTAAATAATATTACTTTTGAAGTAATCCTGAAAGCAGCAAAAATGAAAGATAAACTGTGTATGAATCATTTAGATGAAATAGGGGAATATATCGGGATAGGCATAGCAAATTTAGTAAATCTGTTTAACCCGGAAATGATTATGTTTGATAACCAGTTAGCTCAAATAGATAATTTTCTGATTACTACAATTGAAAATATCGTAAAGAGACGGGCATTATCACAAGCTACAAAATCACTTAAGTTTGAAGTATCTAATATAGGAACGGAAAAAGGTGCCTTGGGAGTAAGTGTTCTTGTGTTAGACCAAATATTCAAGACAGCAGATGGTTGGGAAAGGAGTGTGTGTAAAAATGTCTAAAGAAAAAGAGAAGTCAGCGGATTTTAGGTACAACACAGGTAAATCACGTGTACCGTGGGCAGCAGTAGGTGAAAACTATAACTGGCAGGATGTAAGTGAGGCAGTGAAGTTTTTAATTCCACAAGGAACTAAACCGGATAAACCTTACAACACACAACTACAGAAAGTCAAAAAAGATCTACAGCAACTGTGGAAAAACGGGTCATCAGCAACAAAACTTTCTTTAGGTTCACAAGTACAAAAATTTGAGGAAGAAACAAAGAAATTACTCAACTGTAAATATGCCGTATTCCTTACTAATGCAACTGCCGGATTTGAAATTGCATTCAAGTTTGCCGGACTAAAACCCGGTGATGAAGTTATTATACCAGCGATTACTTTTATTGCTTCTATGATGTATCCACTTGCAATCGGAGCGAAAGTAGTTTTAGCTGATATTGACCCAAAGACATTAAACATCGACCCGAAGGATATTGAACGTAAAATTACCAGTAAAACAAAGGTTATTATGCCAGTTCATATCGGTGGTTATCCGGCAGATATGGACTCAATTATGAAACTCGCCGAAAAACATAATATTACTGTAATTGAAGATGCAGCACATGCATTTGGTGCTGAATACAAAGGTAAAAAGCTTGGTACAATTGGACATTTTGGTTCGTACAGTTTTCATGAAGTAAAAAACATTACTTCATTCGGAGAAGGCGGTATTCTGGTAACAAACGAAGACTGCGGTGAGTATTTTACTCAAGCACGGTTTGTAGGATTTCATATTGCTAAACCGATACCGTTATGGTTGTATGATGTAATTGCCCTCAAATGGCGGGGTGACTATTTTGCTCCGGGTAATCACTCAGCTACAGAACTCCAGGCTTTAGGCGCGCTGCTTCATATGAAGCGTTTAGAAAAAATTATTGAGAAACGCAGAGAGGCTGCTGAGTATCTTAACTCACGATTTAAAGATGAACCAGGGATTATTGTTCCACCACTTGATACAAACCAGATAAAAAGCACACATCACCTGTATTTGTTCCAGGTTGACCCGACACAACTCAATGGCGATATTCAAACTTTCAAACAAAAACTCGCTACAAAAGGTATAACACAAATCCCGCATTTTGCACCGCTCTACAGGTTTTCTATTATGAAACAGTTAGGCTATGATGTAGAAAAAATAAAGCAAACCTGCCCGAACGCAGAAGAAGCGTTCTTGCATCGGTTCACACATTTACCGCTTTACAATTTCACTAAAGCTCAATTAAAATACCTGGCTGATGCAGTTATAGAGTCAGTAGAAGAAATGAGAAAGTAGACATAAAGAAATTCCGGAAAGGTGGAAATATGATAATAGGCATACCTAAAGAAATAAAAGAATCTGAGTATCGTGTTGGTATGGTTCCAGCAGGTGTAGAACAGATAAAAAAGTTAGGTCATAGAGTACTAATTGAGAAATCTGCTGGAATTGGTACAGGTATAAGTGATAATGAATATGAAATTATAGGCGCTGAAATAATTCCTACAGCTAAAGAAATATACGAAAAATCAGATATGATAATTAAAATTAAAGAACCTCTATCTGCCGAATATGGATTACTAAAAGAAAGTCAGGTGGTTTTTACTTATTTCCATTTTGCAGCCAATAAAGAACTGACATTAGAAATGATGAAAAGAAAAATTGTAGCAATTGCATATGAGACAATTATAACTGATGATGGTCAAACACCATTATTAGTACCCATGAGCGAAGTTGCCGGAAAAATGTCAATCCAGGAAGGTGCAAAATATCTTGAAAAACCAATGCTGGGGAAAGGGATACTACTCGGAGGTGTCCCCGGTGTAAATCCAGCAAAGGTAGTGATACTTGGTGGTGGAGTTGTTGGCACCAACGCGGCTAAAGTAGCGGCAGGACTCGGTGCAAGAGTAGTCATTTTAGATATAAATCTTAACAGGCTGCGCTATTTAAGTGATATTATGCCACCTAATGTGGTACTCTTGTATTCTAATTCTTATATATTGAAAAAAGAATTGAGTGATGCTGACCTCGTAATCGGTGCGGTACTGATTCCCGGCGCAAAAGCACCTACATTAATTCCAAAAGAATTGTTGAAAACAATAAAACCCGGTAGCGTGATAGTAGATGTTGCAATAGACCAGGGGGGGTGTATAGAAACCAGCCGACCAACAACACACAAAGACCCGGTATATGTTATTGACGGTGTAGTGCATTATTGTGTAGCAAATATGCCGGGTGCAGTCGCGGGTACATCAACATATGCGCTTATTAATGCTACTCTACCGTATGCAATTGAAATAATAAAACATGGCTACAAAGAAGCTGCGCTCAAAAATAAGCCATTAGCACATGGTATAAATATAATCAATGGTAAAGTTGTATGTAAATCTGTTGCGGATTCGCTTGAATTAGACTATCATCCATTAGAAAAAGTTTTATAGGAAGGATTAAATCATGCTTACTGACATAAAAATTAAAGAAATTAGAGTTGATTTTAAAGAAGAGAAATTTCGTTTACCGCTTAAGTTTGGTACAGGAGTAATTAAATATATTACTTTGATGACCGCAAAGGCAGTTGTAGAAAATGGTAGAGGTAAAGTAGCAGAAGGCTATGGCAACATACTATTGAGTGATATTTGGGGATTTCCTAGCACTTGTTTAACACATGAAGAGCGTGATAAGGCAATGAGGCAAGTAGGAATAGCATATGCGAATTTAGTTGAAAACCATCGGGAAATTTCTCATCCGATAAATATTTATTTAGAGACAAAGACTGAACTTGGTGGAATTAGTGAAAGTGTTAGTAAAAAATTAAATTTAAAAGAAGAAATGCCTTTATTAGGTGCTTTGGTTTGTGCTTCACCAATTGACGCTGCTCTACACGATGCATTTGGTAAAGTCAATGAAATCTCAACTTATGACGGTTATGGCCCGAAATTTATGGATAAGCACTTGGGTTATCTCTTAGGACAAAAATATAAGGGGAAATATATCGCTAATTTGCAATAGACAAACATATAGATATTCATGGTTTTGAATAATTACAAGAAATTTTTATAATTTCCGTTTTAAAAAACAACATGGCCGCAGTTAAAATAACTATCATAACACCTCCGCAGGCTGAAAAATCCTATGTCATTGCGGGTAAGACGTTCGGCGATCTGTGGGAAAAAGTGACCGGAGTTAAGCCGAGGAGTAAATCTCTTGAACATCACCTACCAGAAGGTAATCTTGTGCTCATTGGGTCCGACGCTGTTAATCCCATAGTGCATGAACTAATTAAGCGGAACAAAATTAAAGAATTGATATTCGTTATGGCACCGATGATTATCATATTCTATCTGTGCATGATGCAGACCGTTTTATTCTGATTATAGCCGGTGCCTGTGGACGCTCAACCATTTACGCTGTGTATGATTTCTTCGAACGACGCGCCGGCATCAGATACTTCTGGGACGGCGGTACCCCGCATAAAGGGGCACCTGTCAGGGAGTTTATCCATAAGCATCCCCGGTTGCACTGTTATAGGTTCCCCGGATATGCGCCAGAACTCAATCCGGACGAATTCATCTGGAATTCGCTTAAACGCTCTTTGTCCAACAGTGTTCCCAGAGACTTGTGTCATCTTAAACAACTTTTGCATTCTCCGATTCAGAGATTGCGGCAATCCCAGAATTTACTCTGGTCTTGCATCTATGCTTCAGATTTACCATGGCGTTAATAATAGTTTCCATTACTTATGCGTAAATCAATAATTACCATTGACACAATAAAAAAAATTCACAAAAAATTCACAAAAACTTCGCACAAACTTCACATTAATATGGTATAATAATCTCATGCATGATATTGGTGAATTGAATTGGTTGGTCAATAATTTTTTGAGTTGACAAATTGTATATAATGTTGTATAATATATTGTATAACAATTGTTGTCTTTTGAAGTGGGGTAAAACAAAATGGCTAACAAACGGTCTAATCTATCTGAAAAAGCGTACAAAAATCTAAAATCACAGATTACTACCCATCAAATCCCACCAGGAAATAAAATAGTAGAAGAAGAGATAGCAAGAAATTTAGGAGTAAAGGGAGCATATATCAGGCAATTAACTCTTCGGGATATAGAAGAGATTTATGAAATCAGGAAAGTATTGGAGGGATTATCTATTCAACAGGCAAAAGATAAAATTTCGTCAGATGATTTATCACGAATTGAACAAAGTCTTAAAGACTGTGATAATGCTAAAACTATTAAGGAAAAATATCAAAAGTTTATTCTGTCTGATGTGATTTTACACAATTAGTTTTTCGTTTTAAGGAAGCTCATAAGGAACATAAAATGATTTATCGGGCATTGCGTAAAAAAGATATTCATAGAGCAAAATTGGAATTAGAGAAGCATATTGAAAATGCCAAGCAAAATTTAATAAAAGATTTTGCTTTGATGAGTAGTCCTTATAATTTATGAACCTATTTAGAGTATGCTAAATATGGCAATAAAACCGACAAAAGAAAAAATATTTAGAGTAGTTGCTTTGCTCATGCTGTTAACTTCAATACGAGTACATTCTGCATTTGAGGTGTATCAGGTACTTGATGAAAATTCAATTGGAGATACAAGAGATGTGGCGATTGGCGATTACAACAATGATGGTTATCTTGATATAGTCTTCAGTAGTTATTCTTCTATCGGTCGCCCTGTTTTTTATTCAAACAGTGGTCCACCCGGATGGACATTTAGTTATGTGAATATAATTTGGTCTCCTACAGATGTTGTAAATTACAACAATTCTTGTGTTGCATTAGGTGATTATGACAATGATGGTAACTTAGATTTGCTGACTGCTGGTAATGGTGGAGCGGCACAGGTATATAGAAATGCGGGTTTAAATACTTTTACTAAAGCATGGGAAGCAGAGTTGAGTTCTTCCACCTATGACTGTGCATGGGGTGACTATAATAACGATGGTAAATTGGATTTTGCACTCGGTAATTATGGGCGCTGTAATCATATATATCGCAATGATTCTACTGCTGGAATTAGCACTTTTACACTGGTGTATATTACATCAGAATCTGAGCCGACTCATTCTGTTGCATGGGGTGACTATGACAACGATGGCGATTTAGACCTTTTATGTGGCAACTATGCAAACACACCTAACAGAATTTATCGCAACAATGGCAATGACGGTTTTACATCTTTTGATTTTACAGGTGGTTTTAACGATGCTACCAGTGGAATTGCATTTGGAGATTTTGATAATGACGGTGACTTAGATGTACTTGCAGGTAATTACGGTCAGCCATCGCATGTATGGGAGAATACAAATGGTAATTTTAGTAAGTTTTGGTCAGCACCTTCTATGAATATGCGAAATGGTATTGCCTGGGGTGATTATGATAGTAATGGTACTATAGATTATTTTGCAGTGGGGTATGGTACAACAACAAAGAGATATAGAAATGAGATT
>Ga0210051_1002572_pt1 | contig 18233 bp, 18 predicted proteins | sample CryGey092014_all_FD_185464 | JGI IMG/M metagenome (GOLD analysis project Ga0210051, IMG submission 185464) | Groundwater microbial communities from aquifer - Crystal Geyser CG23_combo_of_CG06-09_8/20/14_all (SPAdes) (version 2) | ecosystem: Environmental > Aquatic > Deep subsurface > Groundwater... | reverse complement strand
ATATTTACATATCAGATTATACAGTAAAAAATACCCGCTGTCAAGCTTTTTCAGCGGGTATTTTTAAATGGCGGAATGTCAAACCGGAAGGATGTTCTGCCTATAAGGCGCTTTCCAGAGCTAAGCTATTACGATTATAGGTTTTTTCAAAACCCATCTTAGTATTTCCTGTATATATTTTCTTTGGATTAGGGTAGTTTTAAGCATAGGTATCCAAAATTATATATGTGTATAGCAATATTCTTAAGTAATAATAACATGTACATAGCGCTTTGTCAAGTAAAATCTGTCTGTAAGTATGATATTTCAATCGCCTTATTTTGTTTTAACACAGATTATATTCTATGTTAATTTAGAAGTAACTTAAAATATGAGGAAATTCAAACTGAAAAAAGGCGTTGTTTTGACGCTGTCCCGGCAGGAGAAGAGCGGGGCTATAGAAATAGCGCCTTTCTATAAATACCTATAAAAAATTTCAATTGCAGTTGTAATTAGAAATCATCCATTGGAAACGAAACGGGTGCTTGGGGCGTTTCTTCGGATTTTTGCCGTGCAGGGCCGCTTAGAGTTACAGCGGCTTTTTCTTTTAGTTTTTTAAACCATTCTTCAAAATATCTTGCTTGTTTTTCTTCAAGCGCGGATTTATGGAAGGCGTCTTTTTCTTTCTTGAACTTTTCCTCGTCTATTGTTGTTTTTTTTGTTACAAATATAATAGCAGAGCCCTGCGGGGCCTTTGCAATACCGGCGAGTTTTCCGGGTTCAACAGCAAACGCCGCTTTTCCGAAATCATCTTTTGCTGAGCATTCGATCGTGTTTATTTCAAGCTCAAGCTTGGCGCATGCCTTTTTAAACGTCCAGCCCATACCTAATTTTTGTTTTATATCAACAAGTAATTCGTTTGCCTTTTTTTCCGCAAGGATTCCGGCTTCTTCCATAATTGCGGCGTCTTTTACAGCCTGCCTTATCTCGGACAGTTCAGGCACGTACGGATCTTTCTTTGATTTCAATCTTATTATGTACCTGCCGTTTTGAGATTTTATCGGCGAGCTTATTTGGCCGGGCTCCAATTTAAACGCCTCAAGCGCGACCGTGTAAGATATGCCTATGCCATTTATCGGTTCCTGCATGCTGAATAATCCGGATTCTTTTACAGGCAGGTTGAATTTCTTGGCAACCGAATAGAAGTCGGGCTGTTTTTCCTGCGCAAGCTCGTATGATACATCGCTTGCCTTATCTTCAGCCTCATTTTTTGTTTTGTAAGAAGCGTATTCAAAAGGTATGTATTCTATGTTTACCCTGGCAGGGGTTTTAAGCTCCTGTTTGCGCAGCTGGTAGTATTGGCTTATCTTTTCATCGGTTATATTAACCAGCGGCTTAAAGCTTTCAACGCTTACAAGCGCGTAATCCGCGCCTGCCTTTTCATTCTTTTCTTTGTATGCCAGCGCCAGCTCATTTTCCGATACAGATACATCCTTTATTATTATATCCTTCAGCTTTGTTATCTTTATAGAGCCCTTTATTTCTTCCTCAAATTCCCTCGGAGACACCTTAAGCGCGTATTCCACAACGCGTTTATATATATCAGGTATAAACCTGCCGCTTGAATCCTGGAATAAAGGTATATTACACACAGTTGTAATAACTTCGCTATCCGAAACCCTTATATGCCTTTTATCGGCTTCGCGCGCCAGGATTATCCTCATCCATGCCTCTTGTTCGAGGTTTAAGTATTGCGAGACCTGATTGAATTTTTCACCGTACATAAGCCGAGCCTGGTTATAAACGGCCTTGTAATTATCCTCGTACTCTTTCCACAAAACCTTTTTACCAAAAACCGTCCCTGCATAACCTGATTCCTGCCGGCTTGAAAATATGGCGCTTGAGCCGCCCCATAATACAAAGCTTGCCAGCAATATCCACAACACGATCTTTAAATGTTTTCGCATAGATTTAAGCATGGACATATATTATACTATTAATTGACAAAATGTCAAAAGAATAGTACAATAATTGTCTATCATGAGGGGGTTTTTATGAAGTTAAAATTAGGTTTACCCAAGGGCAGCTTGCAGGAAGCAACGATAAGGATGTTTAATAAGGCCGGCTATAGTGTTTCTGTAGGCGAGAGGTCGTATTTTCCCAGCATAGACGATCCTGATATAGAATGCGTGCTGTTAAGGGCCCAGGAGATGTCGCGTTACGTGGCTGACGGCGCGCTTGATTGCGGCATAACAGGCAATGACTGGGTTGAGGAAAATTCATCTGATGTTGTTCGCGCAGCCGAACTTGTATACGCCAAGAAGAAGATGGTGCCTGTGCGCTGGGTGCTTGCTGTGCCTGACGGATCAAAGATAAAAACAGTCAAAGATTTGGAAGGCAAGCGCGTAGCTACCGAAGTCGTCAATGTCACAAAAAAATACCTTAAGAAAAACAGCGTAAACGCAGAGGTTGAATTTAGCTGGGGCGCAACAGAGGTTAAAGTGGCTGCAGGGCTTGTAGATGCCATTGTCGAGCTTACTGAAACCGGGTCAAGTCTTAAGGCCAATAACCTGCGCATAGTGGATACAGTATGCCTTTCAACAACGCAGTTTATTGTAAATAAAAAATCATTCAGAGACAGCGTAAAAAAGGCAAAGATAGACGAGATAATCCTTCTGCTGAATAGCGCTATTATGTCAGAAGGCAAGGTTGGATTGAAGATGAATGTGTCAAAAAAGAACCTTGAAAAAGTGATCAGGCTTTTGCCTGCCATGAAAAAACCGACAGTTTCGGCTTTAAGCGCCGATGGCTGGTGCGATGTCGATACCATTATAGAGGAAAAGGTTGTGCGCATGTTAATACCAAAGATTAAGGCAGCGGGCGCCGAGGGGATTGTCGAATATCCGTTAAATAAAGTGATACCTTGAGAGGTTACGAAGGGTACCTGAGGGTACCTGAGGTTAGCTGAGGTTACATTAAAAAAAGTAACTTTCGTAACATCAGGTAACCTTTGTAACGTTCGTAACCTTCGAGATTTTAGGAGGTAAAGCATGCCTTGTGGAAAAAAACGCAAGCGCCATAAAATGGCCGTGCACAAAAGAAAAAAACGGCTGCGCAAGAATAGACATAAAAAGAAAATAAGATAACATGAATAAAAGGCCTGATATAGAAAAATTGAAGGCCGTTGCCAGGGACGTCCGCATAGACATTATGAAGATGCTTACCGAAGCCGGCAGCGGGCATCCGGGCGGCAGCTTGTCCAGCGTCGAGATACTGGTGGCGCTGTATTTTTATAAACTGCGGCATGACCCAAAAAACCCGTCATGGCCTGACAGGGACAGGTTTATTTTGTCCAAAGGCCACGTCTGCCCGGCGCTTTATGCCGTGCTGGCGCATGCCGGGTATTTTCCAAAAGAAGAACTTATGACCCTGCGTAAGCTTGGCAGCAGGCTACAGGGCCATTCTAAAAAAGATTCGCCTCCGGGTATCGAGGTATCAAGCGGTTCACTGGGCCAGGGCTTATCAATTGCCAACGGCATGGCCCTTGCAATGAAGCTGGATAAAAAACCGTCAAGGATTTACTGCCTTATGGGAGACGGAGAAACGCATGAAGGCCAGGTGTGGGAGGCGGCAATGACAGCCGCGCATTATGAACTTGATAATATTTGCGCTATAGTCGATTATAATAAACTGTGCATAGACGGCAGAGTAGAGGATGTTATGAGCCTTGAGCCGTGCGCTGATAAATGGAAGGCATTTGGTTTTAATGTTATTGATGTTGCAGACGGCAATAGCATAGAAATTGTTATGGACGCGTTTGATAAGGCGCAAACAGCCAAAGGCGCGCCCAGTATTATGATTTGCCATACAATAAAAGGCAAAGGCGTATCGTTTACTGAAAATAAATGCGAATGGCACGGCGTTGCGCCGAATAAAGAACAGTTAAAAAGAGCATTAGAGGAACTAAAATAGCCCCTCGCCGCTAAACGTGATAGCTGGCGGCTCGGGACGATTTTTAAGCCAGAAATATTCTACTAGAAAAACCGGAGGTAAGTATGTATTGGCACAAAAAGATGAGATTATTTTTTTCGATGCACTGGGTAAAATTCGCTATCATTACGGCCGTGCTGCTTTTAATTGCGTTAGCGGTATGGGGATTGATGTCCATGGAAAGCTTTTATATGCATCTTACGCTTGCGCAGCTTCCGCTTCAGCTTTTGTTGACGGCGCTGAGCGCCGCGATTTTCGTTTATATGTATATGATGGTGTTTAGGGGCGGTTTCTCAAAGCTTGAACGCGGCAGGGTAAAGGGCGAAAACGTAAGGGTGCGTTTTGACGATGTAATAGGTATAGACGAGGCCAAGGAAGATGCATGGGAGGTAGTCAGCCTTATAAAAGACAGGACAAGATTACAGCAGATAGGCGGTAAGATTTTAAGAGGGCTTCTTATGGTGGGCCCTCCGGGGTGTGGCAAGACATATCTTGCCAAGGCAATAGCCACAGAGGCAGGGGTGCCTTTTATTTCTATGGCAGGCAGTGAGTTTGTGGAAATATTTGTCGGCGTTGGCGCATCCAGGGTGCGCAAACTGTTTAAGAGGGCGCGCCAGTTGGCATACGCGCACGGCGCGTGCATACTTTTTATCGACGAGCTTGATGCTATAGGCAGGTCCAGGTCTTTCAGTTATATGGGCGGCGGCATGGAAACAAACGCCACGCAGAACCAGATACTTGTCGAAATGGACGGGCTTACTGACAAAGAGCAAAACGTAATTGTTATAGGAGCCACAAATGCCGGAGAAGAAGTGCTGGATATCGCGCTTTTACGCCCGGGCAGGTTTGACAGAAAGATTTATATAGATAAACCAGGCTTGGAAGGAAGGGAAAAATTATTCAAGTATTATCTTTCCAGGGTTAAACACGATCGTCAGATGGATTTAAGCCGCCTTGCCAAAAGGTCTGTTTATAAATCGCCTGCTGAAATAGAGAATATCGTAAAAGAGGCCGCTTTGATAGCCACCAGGCATAAAAAGGATTCTGTTACATATAAGGATATAAGCGAGGCCATTGAAAGGGTTGACCTGGGCATGAAGCGCAAGAGAGTGCTCACTCCTACAGAAAAAAGAAATACCGCCTATCATGAGGCAGGCCATCTGATAGTAATGTATATTTTGCATCCGACCGACGACGTTTTTAAGGCGTCCATCATTTCTAGAAGATCTTCACAAGGCGTAGTTTATTCGCAGCCAAGAGAGGAATTGTATATCCACAACAAAGAAAAGCTGCTTGCGGATATCAAGGTAAGCCTTGCAGGGTATGTTTCTGAAAAATTAAAATGCGGTTCCACATCCACAGGCGTAAGCTCTGATTTTAAAAACGCCATGAGGATAGCGCATTCTATGGTGTGGCAGCTTGGGATGAGCGATAAGGAGCTCCTGGGTGATTATACCTCTGTGCCAAATGACCAAATTTCCGATAAGATAAAAGAAGACCTCAACAACGAAACGCAGAAAATTTTTCACAAGTGCATGAAGGAAGTGGAAGCTCTTCTTACCAAAGAGGATATTCTTCTTGAGAGGTTCACGAAAGAGCTTGTCGAGAGGGATGAGCTTGAATACGATGAGATAGAAGCGATATTTGCCGAATACAATAAGACAAGGGAAAACCCCGCAAAGCACATAAAGTAAAATGATGAAACGTCTGCCGCTGTTTTTTATCTGCCTTTTTATACTTTTTGTTTCCGGATGCGCGCCTACCTATACAAATGAGAACCTCGAGCAATCCATACTGGATATCTGCAAAAAAGAGTACAAGTTGGATGTTAAAGTAAAGCGCGTTGGCAGGACTGTCGGCATATATCTGCCGATAAATGGGCTCTTTGAATCAAAGGTCAAATCCTCCGGCCGCAACATGACGCTTGAAGACGCGCTTTCAAGCGTAAAGTTCAGCAAGAAAGCGGCTGATGAGATAGACGATGTCAGCATGGCATTGTCAAGGGTGGCGCTTTCATCAGGCGCAGGCGTTGATTTTTATGTTTTAATAGCCGCCGATACAAAGGCCTCGGGGTTACAGATAGTGATAACCCGGTATGTTAATGATATGAAGAGGCTTATACTTGGGGATATATCCAGAGGCGACTATGTCCAGAGGCTTCTGATGGATATGGATTTCGGCCCCACTGCCGCAGCCGAGGAAACAGTAAAAGAATTTTTTTATGACGCAGCGCGCCTTAAGCCCCAAACGGTAATAGCAAGGTATTTTTCCAAAACCGCGGTTGCCAACGCGCAGTCATCGGATTTCCTGCGCTACATTTCCGCGCAAGACGGTAAAAACAACAGGGCCTTTTTTGTCGAAGACATAAAAGGTTTGCAGGTTTCAAAATCCAGGGTCCTGGTAAAAGTAAGCGTCAGGGAAACGTCTTCCGGCGAAACAAAAAAATATTTGTTCGCGCTGGACACGCTATATATACCGTATATGATAGAAAATGTTTTTTTAGAGTATCCGGATGAGTTTAAGGCGTATGAAGATGATGCGGTATGGCAGAAAGACGGATTTTTCCTTGAGGATATAATCCTGCCGGATTTTCTTGCCAGGCAGATGGCAACCAGGATAAAGGAGTTTTACAAGGCAACGGGTTTTGTAAAAGCCGAATACAGGCCGAAAGAAAAAAAATTCAAGGTAATTTTTGATGCTATTAAAAAATCGCCTAAAGATAAACCAGCGGACTTTGACGGGGCGTGGAAGATTATAAGCGCTATGATGCGCCGTTATGATTTTAAGGATTTTGAGTCAGTGGAATTATTTAGTATAACAGACGCCAAAAGGCAGACAATGACCAGGCGGGAACTGATTGATAAGTTCTGGCCAACATGGCTGATAAAGAGGTAAACATGACTGAACAAAAACCAAAAGCGACAAGGGATGGTTTCGGGGAAGGGTTGGTTGAGCTGGCAAAGACGAATAAAGATGTCGTCGTGGTGTCGGCTGACTTAACAGAGTCAACAAGGGCAAGCTGGTTTAAGGAAATAGCCCCTGAAAGATTTTTTGCAATAGGCATAGCCGAACAGGATATGTTTGGCGCAGCAGCCGGCCTTGCCCTTTGCGGCAAAACGGCTTTTGCATGCACATTCGCTGTTTTTGCTTCAGGCCGCGCATGGGACCAGGTTCGTATTTCTCTGTGTTATATGAATTTAGACGTAAAGATAGGCGCAACGCACGGAGGAATATCCGTGGGCCCGGACGGAGCAACGCACCAGGCGCTTGAAGACATTGCCATTATGCGCGCGCTTCCCAATATGAAAGTAATAGTCCCTGCGGACGCATACCAGGCGAAAAAAGCCACTATAGCTGCGGTATCTCTCCGCGGCCCGGTATATATAAGAACAGGCAGAAGCGCTGTGCCGTATGTTACATCAGCCGGAGATGATTTTAAGCTCGGCAAGGCCGATGTTTTGCAGGAAGGAAAAAACGTAGCTATAATTGCCTGCGGCGTTATGGTTAAAAACAGCCTTGAAGCCGCAAAGATTTTAAGCGCCAAAGGCATAAGCGCCATGATTATCAACATGCACACCATAAAACCGATAGACGCTGATATTATATCTTCAGCTGCCCAGCAAACAGGCGCTATAGTTACCTGCGAGGAGCACAGTGTAATAGGCGGTTTAGGCGGCGCTGTTGCCGAGGTTGTTGCCAAAAAAGGGCCTGTTGTGCCGGTTGAGATGGTTGGAGTCAATGATGTTTTCGGCGAGTCAGGCCAGCCTGATGAACTGATGAAAAAATACCGGCTTACGCCGGAAGATATTGTTATTGCGGCTCTTAAAGCTATAAAGAGAAAAAAATAAATGCCGTCATTAAAATTAAAATCCCCGGCCAAATTAAACCTGTATCTCCGTATAATCGGTAAACGGCCTGACGGGTACCATAATATAGTAACGCTCTTTGAGAGAATAGGGCTTTTTGACGAGATAACGCTTGTTCAAAGAAAAACAGGCGGCATAGGTGTAGTTTGTAGTAATTCAAAAGTGCCCAAAGGTCCAAAAAACCTTGCCTATAAGGCAGCGAAGGCATTGCTTGATTATACCGGCAAGCGCCTTAGCTGCCGCGTAATAATAAAGAAACATATACCTGTGGCAGCAGGGCTTGGCGGCGGTTCAAGCAATGCCGCAACAGCGCTTATTGGGCTTAACCGGCTGTGGAGATTAGGGTTAAGTAAAAAAGAATTATTGAGTTTAGGTTCTAAAATAGGCGCTGATGTCAATTTTTTCTTGTCAGACAGCAGCTTTGCAATAGGCAGAGGTAGGGGCGAACAGTGTTCGCCCCTACATATCAAAAGACGTTTGTGGCATATAGTCATATATCCGGGCAAAGGGCTATCCACTAAGGATATATATCATTATTGGGATAATATGTGTAATACCGAAAATTCCTTGACACAGGCGCATGCCGATGTTAAAATATTACTCCGTTTAATCCGTAACAATAATTTGACTTTGCTTGCCAAAAGCCTTCATAATGACTTAGAAGAGCCGGCAGCAGTCAAAGATCGCACAATTTTAAAAATAAAAGGACTTCTTAAATCCAGCGGCATAGCGCGCGCGGCTATGTCAGGCAGCGGTTCTTGCGTTTTCGGCATTGCGCTTTCTGCAAAAGAGGCTGCGAGAATAAAGAAAAAACTGACTCGTTTGAAGCGTGAATGGCAGATTTTTACAGTCAAAACAATATAAAAATTTAATGGGTTTTCTATGGAGATAACAGAGGTCAGGATATTTCCAAAAGAGGGCAAGGACAAGAAACTTAAGGCGTACGCAGCGGTTACTTTTGACAATGCATTTGTAGTGCGTAATATAAAGATTATTGAGGGAAGCAAGGGAGTGTTTGTGGCAATGCCTTCCAGGAAACTCAGGGAGGCCTGTCCGGGCTGCGGCTATACCAATACAGTGAAATCCAGGTTTTGCAACGAATGCGGCAAGATGATTCATAGCAACAGCGCCAGGACAAGAATACCTGAGACAGCCGCAGATGATGCCCTGCGCCAGTCAGACCACAGGGATATAGCTCATCCGATAACACCGGAATTCAGGGATTATCTACAGGACAAGGTCTTAGCTGCCTGGGACGTCGTCCAACGGTAGGACACGAGAATTTGGGTCTCGCTATTCTGGTTCGAATCCAGACGTCCCAACCATTCTGCTTCGCCCTTTACCAAAAAGATTCATCTGGTAAAGGCTACGCAGCAATTCGAAGTTTCTACGTAGCTCTACCAGCTATAAGATGGTGCAGAGCGTAGTAGAAAGACGAAACAGAATGTTGCTACGGAGCCTGTACCAGAATTTTACCAAGTGAAAGGCGAAGTAGAATGAGAAAAACTATCGCGATAGTATTAGCTGCCGGCGCCGGCACAAGGATGAAATCGGCAATCCTGCCTAAGGTTTTGCACCCTATATGCTGGAAACCGATGATCAGTTATATTTTAGATACTATACGCTCGACCGGCATAAAAAAGATCGTAGTCGTGACCGGCCACAAGGCTGAATTGGTAAAGAAGTTTCTCGGAGACGGATCAAATAACGCTATAAAGACGGTAAAGCAGAAAAAGATGCTTGGCACCGCCGATGCCGTAAATTGCACCAGGCGTGTTTTAAAGGATTTCAAAGGCGATCTCCTAGTGCTTTACGGCGATATGCCGCTTATTACACCCGACTGTATCACGAATATTTTACGTAAGCACCAGAACACGCAAGCGGCTGCCACTCTTCTTACAGCCATGTCAAAAAACCCTACTGGTTTTGGCAGGATAGTCAGGGATGATAATGGCAGGGTGATACGCATAGTCGAGGAAAACGACGCCTCCATTTACGAGAAGGTAATAGAAGAGATAAACGTCGGCGCCTACTGTTTTGACGCGGAATCGCTTTTCGGCGCCATTAAAAAGGTAAGGCCCAATAATAAAAAAAGCGAATATTACCTGACAGACACAATCTCCTATTTGTCGCGCAAGGGTAAACGCATAGAATCAATCCTTACCACGAATATGGACGAGGCGTTCGGCGTGTCAAGCCGCAAGGACCTGGTAAGGGCGCAGGAGATAATAAGAAAACGCACTCTTGATAGGTTCATAGAAAAAGGCGTGACAATAGTTGACCCGCAGACAACATATATAGATGACAGGGTCAGGATCAGCCAGGACACGGTTATACATCCGTTTACCATAATAGAGGCCGGCGTATCCATAGGCAAGAGATGTTCTATCGGGCCGTTTTGCAGGATAGAAGGCAAAACGCGCATTGCCGACGATGTTAAAGTAGGCAATTTTGCGCATATAATAAACAGCAGGGTTAAAAAAAATTCTAAGGAGGCTGCGGGATGAAAATTTTTTCAGGCAATGCCAATCCTCAACTTGCGAAGGAAATATGCAAATTTTTAAATATTAAACTAGGAAGCGCTTTTATCGGAAAATTCAGCGAAGGCGAGGTAAGGGTCAGGCTCGGGGAGAATGTCCGGGGCAAGGACGTTTTTATTATTCAGCCCACATGCCCGCCGGTTAATGACAATCTTATGGAGCTTTTGGTTATGGTTGACGCCGTAAGGAGGTCCTCGGCAAAAAGGATTACAGCGGTTATCCCTTATTTCGGATACGCGAGGCAGGACAGAAAAGATATGCCGAGGGTGCCCATAACAGCGAAACTGGTGGCTAATATATTAACAGCCGCAGGCGTAAACAGGGTGCTGACAATTGACCTGCACGCCAGCCAGATACAGGGATTTTTTGATATACCGCTTGATCATCTGTTTGCCGTCAAGGTCCTTATGGAATATTTCCAGAAAAAGAAGATAAAGAACCTGGTTGTTGTCTCGCCCGATGTCGGCGGGATTAAAATGGCGCGCGCCTACGCAAAAAGAATAAACGCGAGCCTTGCCATTGTCGATAAGCGCAGGGTTGATGACAAAGAGGCCGAGGCCATGAATATTTTAGGCGAGGTAAAGGGCAAAAACGCCGTGCTGGTTGATGATATGATTGCCACAGCCGGTTCTTTAGTTGAGGCCGCCCAGGCGCTTAAGAAGGCAGGCGCAAAGGATATTTATGCCGCCGCAACGCACCCTGTTTTATCAGGGCCGGCGGTAGAAAGAATAAAAAACAGCGTATTAAAAGAATTACTGGTAACCAATACCATACCGATTAACGATTCTAAAAAACTCGGCAATAAGATAAAGGTGCTTTCCGTTGCGCCTCTTCTGGCTGAAGCCATAAAGAGGATTCACAACGAGGAGTCGGTTAGTTGTTTATTTGATTAATCAAGGAGAAAATTTCTCCCTCGCCGCTAAACGCGATAACAGGTGGCTCGGGATGAATTTTTCAAGTCGAGGAAGAAGGAGAAAAATTCAATGGAACAGGTACAGTTACAGGCAACATTGCGAAACAAAGAAGAGACAGGTAAGTCAATGGCGGTGAAATTGCGCGCCAAGGGCTTTGTGCCGGCAGTAGTTTATAAGGCTGCCGAAGAAACCCTGTCTATAACCATTAATGAAAAAGACTTCCTGAAGGCTATGCATACTTCAGCCGGGGCCAACGTCCTGATAGAGCTTTTGATATCCGGCGATACCGCTGACAAAAAGCATTCAAGAACGGTTATAATAAAAGAGATTCAGCAGCATCCCTATAAGGACAATGTGCTGCATGTTGATTTTTACCAGATAGCGCTTGATGAGGTTATAAAAGTGAAGGTTCCTATCGTAACCAAAGGCGAGGCTGTGGGAACAAAGACAGGCGGGATAGTAGAGCGTATAATGTGGGAGGTGGAGATAGAGTGCCTTCCGACGCAGATTCCTGAAAAGCTCGAGATAGATATTTCCTCAATGGAGGTCGGGCATCACAAGATTATAAATGATATAGCTGTTCCGTCAGGCGTAAAGATATTAGCCGAGCCTGAGCAGATAGTTGTTGCTGTTGAAGCAAAGAAGGCGGTTGAAGAGGTGGTTGCTGTGCCTGAAGGCGCGCCTGATGAGCCGGAAGTAATAAGGGAGAAGAAGCTGACTGACGAAGAGGCAGCTGAAGAGGCCCCTGCGGCCGAGGAAAAGAAGCCTAAGGAAGATAAGAAGCCCAAAGAAGAGAAAAAGTAACATATATATGAAGTTAATAATCGGACTGGGCAACCCGGGCCTAAAATACAGAAACACGCGGCACAATATAGGTTTTAAAGTAGTAAAGCTCTTAGCAAAAAATCACGATATAAAAATAAACAGAAACGAGTTTGGTTCAAAAACCGGTTCAGGCTTAATAGCCGGGTGTAAGGTTATAATAGCGATGCCCCAGTTATTTATGAATCTTTCAGGCGGGCCTGTAAGGTCGCTTGTCGATTATCACAAAATAAAAAACGAAGACATGTTTGTGATTTGCGACGACGTAAATCTTAGCGCAGGTTTATTGAGGATAAAACCGCAGGGTTCAGCAGGCGGGCACAACGGCCTTAAATCTATAATAGCCAGTATAGCGACTGATTCGTTTTCCCGCCTCAGGATCGGAGTCGGCCGTGAAGGACTTAAAGGGAATATAACGAATTACGTTTTGGGAAAATTTACAGCGCAGGAACAAAAGATACTGCCTGATATTTTATCGCAGGCAGCCAAGGTTTGCGAAAGCTGGATAGAGCATAAGACAGAAAAAACAGCAAATAAATTCAATAGAAAGGTGTGTTAAAGATGAAGACAGAGAATTACGAAGCAATGTTTATTATCAAGCCGGATCTTGAGGCTGGAGAGAAAAAAAAGGCCATAGATCTTATTTCCGACGCCATTACCAAGGACGGCGGCTCAATCAAGGATTCTGCCGAATGGGGCAAGCACAGGCTTGCGTATAAGATAAAAAGATTTAACGACGGACTTTATATATTAACCCATTTCAATATGCCCAAGGATAAGGTTGACAAGATTAAAAAGATATATAACTTAAACGAGAATATTTTAAAGACACTGATAATCATTGATGAAAACGTGACTCCCTCGCCGCAGAAAACTATATAGCAGGCGGCTCGGGATGAAATTTCTAAACGAAAGAAAGGGGAAATTTCAATGGCAAGTCTGAATAAGGTATTTCTTATAGGAAATTTAACGCGGCCGCCGGAATTAAGATATACTTCGACTTCAACCGCAGTCGCTTCATTCGGCCTTGCCACCAACCGCAATTTTACAACCCAGGCCGGCGAGAAAAAACAGGAAACATGTTTCGTAAGGATCGTTGTATGGGGCAAGCAGGCTGAGGCATGCAACAAGTATATCACCAAGGGCAGCTCTGTTTTTGTGGAAGGCCGCCTTATATACCGCAACTGGGAAGGCAAGGACGGCCAGAAAAAATCTACCCTTGAAGTAAGGGCCGATAGGGTGCAGTTTTTAAACAAGGTTAGCCGCGAAGGCGCCGCGCCGCCCGTAGATGCAGCGCAGGAGCCGCCTGCCGCCAACGCGTTGCCGGACTTTGAAGAGGATTTCAGCGACGTGGCTTAGGATGAGAGAGATCTGACTTAAACATGCAGGAAAGTAATCCCTCGTTACTGTGCATGATATCTGGTGACTCGGGATAAAATTTGCTGCGCAAATTTTAGGAGAAACATTTATCATGAAAAAAAAACCGTTTAAACCGTTTAACAAAAAACCGGGCAAGTTCGGCGATTCAAAGTTCAAAAAAAGGACAGGTAAGAAGCCGCTTTTTTTCAGGAAAAAGGCCTGTAAGTTCTGCATCGAAAAAATAGAGTCCGTGGATTACAAAGATACCCCCCGCCTGCAGAAGTTTATAACCGAAAGAGGCAAGGTAACTCCAAGCCGGCTTTCCGGGTTGTGCGCGACGCATCAGAGGGTGTTAATAAAAGCCATAAACAGGGCGCGTTCAATAGCGCTGCTTCCTTATTCAGCGAGGTACTAAAATGAAAGTTATATTAATTAAAGATGTTGAAAAAATCGGAAAGCTGGGTGAGACTATCGATGTATCCGACGGTTATGCCAGGAATTTTCTTATGCCCAAAAAACTTGCCATGGCGTCGAATCCTCTGAATGCGCGCAGGGCCGAAAACATAAAATTAAAAACAGAGCGTGCCCTGCAGGCTGAAATAAACGCCGCAAAGGAATTTGCCGAAAAGCTTTCCAAGGTTTCGTGCACAGTAGCGGTTCAGGTGGGGCCGGATGAAAAGCTTTACGGTTCGGTGACCCCGGCAGACATGCAAAAGGCCCTTGAGGTTGAGGGTTTTAATATTGACAAAAAACAGATTTCAATGGATGCGCAGGTGGAAAAATTAGGCGTTTATCATTTTAATGTAAAAGTGCACCCGGAGGTCCACGCAACCGTTAAATTGTGGGTCGTAAAAAGATAGGATTTTATATGCCGGTAGACAGCATAAAAAAAACAAGGAATTCCCGGATAGCGGATATTACATTGGAGCGCCTGCCGCCGCAGAATATTGAGGCGGAAATGGCGGTTTTGGGTTCCATGCTCCTTGAGGAAGACGCCATAGCGCAGGCAATAGAGGCGCTAGACGAAAGTTATTTCTATAAAGAGGCGCATAAAAAGATTTTTTCGGCGCTGGTAACGCTTTTTGATAAAAATAAGGCCGCTGACCTTGTTACGCTTGTGGATGAGTTAAAAAGGCGCGGCCAGTTAGACGAGGCCGGGGGCCCGGCGTATCTCGCGTCGCTTGCCAATGTTGTGCCTACAGCGGCCAACATCCGCCATTATGCCAAGATCGTAAAAGAAAAAGCCATATTGCGCAACTTAATAAGCACCGCTACGCAGATAGTTACAGAAAGCTATGAAGCCGGGAATGATTCAGACTGCCTTATTGACAAGGCAGAGCGTATGATATTTGAGATAACAAGCCGTAAGATAGAGACCAGGCTTGTGCCGCTTAAGGAAATCATAAAAGACAGCATAGAAACAATAGATAATTTATACCAGAAAAAAGCGCATGTTACAGGCGTGCCCACAGGATTTTTTGACCTTGACGCATTAACAGCAGGGCTTCAGGCCTCTGACCTTATAATAGTGGCAGGCAGGCCGTCAATGGGTAAAAGCGCTTTTATGGGTTCAATAGCCGAGCATTTGGGTATAGTTGAAAAAATACCCCTTGCTATTTTCAGCCTTGAGATGTCAAAAGAACAGCTTGTCCAGAGGATGCTTTGTTCGCACGCCAGGATAGACGCGCACAGGGTCAGAACAGGTTTTCTTGCCCAGCAGGACTGGCCAAAGCTTACTGCCGCAGCAGGAAAACTTTCCGAAGCGCCTATATATATAGATGATTCTCCGTCGATATCTGTGCTTGAGCTCAGGGCAAAGGCGCGAAGGCTTAAGGCGCAGTATGATATAAAAATGATCATAGTTGATTATATGCAGCTTATGCAGGGCCGTTCAGGCGCTGAAAACAGGCAGCAGGAGATATCCGAGATTTCAAAATCCTTAAAGGCCTTAGCAAGAGAACTTAAGCTGCCGCTTATAGCTGTTAGCCAGCTTTCAAGGGCGGTTGAGGGCAGGTCTGACCACAGGCCGCAGCTTTCTGATTTGCGCGAATCAGGCGCCATAGAGCAGGATGCGGACGTGGTAATACTTTTATTGCGTGAGGAGTATTATAGCCCGTCTGAGGAGAATAAAGGTATTGCCGAGGTTATAATAGCAAAGCAGAGAAACGGCCCGGTAGGGTCTATCAGGCTGGCATTTATAAGGGAATACGCGCGTTTTGACAGTTTATCGCGCTCTGAAGAGGATTAAAAACAGAATTTTCTTTACATTTGATATATTTATGATAATATAACCGTAATATACCATAATAGATTAGAAAAAGGACAAATCTTATGAAAATCAGAAAAATAATCTTATTATTTACGGCCCTGCAGTTTCTTTTTTCAATCGCTGCTTTTGCGGACGCAAGGGATAATGAAGGCAAGGTTGTAACCGCGATAGAGGTAAAAAACAATAAATCCATTTCAAGCGCCAGCATTATAACCAAGGTCCAGACAGCCATAGGCAAGCCGTATTCGCAGGCGGTGATAAACCAGGATTTAAAAAGGCTTTACGCCACCGATTTTTTTACGGATATTTCGGTAGACGCAGAGCCTGATCAGGGCGGGATAAAGGTTATTTTTATAGTGACAGAAAAGCCCATAGTGGATAAGGTTTTATTTGAGGGCAATAAGGTTATAAGGCAGGACAGGCTTGCGCCTCTGGTTAAAACAAAACCCGGGCAGATGCTCAATTACAGGACCTTAAAAGCGGACACAGAGGCCATAAACGCTATCTACGAAAAAAACGGGTTTCAGCAGGTGAAGATACAGTATAAGGTGGATATAGACGAGAAAACAAACAGGGGCGCTGTTGTTTTCCAGATTTCCGAGTCTTCTAAAGTGAGGATAAAAAGCATACTTATACAGGGCAACCGCGCTTTTAACGACAAAAGAATTTTAAAGCTCATGACAACAAGGCGTTCGGGCCTTTTTACATCCGGTTATTATAAAAAGGATGTTTTTGATGTTGACCTGGAGAAGATCAAGGATTTTTATAGAAGGCAGGGTTATATGGACATAGCCGTAGACAGCGATACGCGCTATGATACTACAGGCAGGCTTCTATATATAATTATCAAGATAAACGAAGGCAAAAAATATGTAGTGGGCGTTATAAAAATATCAGGCAATAAGGTTTATCCGGAATTCAAGCTCCGCTCGGCCTTGTTAATGCTGCCTCATTCGGTATTCAGCCAGGAAGCATTGAGGTCTGACATAGTGGGCCTTCAGGAATATTATTTTCACGACGGGTATATCTCGTGCAGCGTGAACGCGGATACGGTTTTAAATAATAAAACAGGCGATATAGATGTTACGTATAAAATCGTAGAGGGCGCGCTTGCCTATGTTGACAGGATAGAGGTGCGCGGCAACATAAAGACAAAAGACGAAGTGGTGCGCAGGGAATTAAGGATATACCCGGGAGAAAAATTTGACGGCGCGAAGCTTAAAAGGTCAAAAGAAAGGTTGTATAACCTCGGATTTTTCGAGGAGATAAATTACGACATAGAGCCGGGCACAGCCGACAACAGGAAGAATCTTGTTGTAAGCGTAAAAGAAACCAAGACAGGCGAGTTTTCGTTCGGAGGCGGTTACAGTTCCATAGACAAGGCGATAGGATTCGTCGATATCACGCAGAAAAATTTCGATATTTTAAACTGGCCCACGCTTACAGGCGGCGGCCAGGAACTCAGGCTTCATACGGATTTTGGCACAGTCAGGCAGGATTATGTTATAAGTTTTACCGAGCCGTGGGTTATGGGGTATCCGTATCTTTTCGGGTTTGATTTATTCCAGAGAAGCCACACGCGTTCAACAGACGTGGGTTACGGTTATGATGAAACCCGTCGCGGAGGAGACTTGCGATTCGGCAAAGAGATTACCGATTATGACAGGGCAGACCTGATATGGACGCATCAGACCGTTAAGATAGGCGATGTTGACGATTCCGCGTCTAATGATTTCAAGTTTGAAGAAGGGTCAAATATGATCAATTCTTTAGGCCTTGCGCTTACGCATGATACAAGGGATAATATTTACAACCCTATGAAAGGTTTGTTGAGCGTTGCAACTACTGATTATGCAGGAGGGTTTTTAAGCGGCGATAAGAATTTTATGAGGTTTACTTTAAGTTCAAACGTATTTTTTACCACATTTGGCGCAAATGTCCTTGAATTAAAGGGCAAGGCCGGCACAATAGATGATTTTGACACAACCAACAGGGTGCCTATTTATGAAAGATTTTTCTTGGGCGGCGGCAACAGTGTAAGGGGCTATAAGGAAAGGCGTATCGGCCCGCGTGATTCCATAACACAAGATCCGGTAGGCGGCAAATCCATGCTTTTGGGAAGCGCTGAGTACACAGTGCCGCTTATAAAGGTTGTTAAGTTAGCCGGGTTTTATGATATAGGTAACGTGTGGCCTACAGTAGGGGAGTTCGGGTTTAATGATTTAAAAGCAGGCGTTGGTTTTGGTTTTAGGATTAAGACGCCGATAGGGCCGGTTAAGCTGGATTACGGTTTTCCGCTTGATGAGGCTGCTCCGGGCGAGAAAAAGGCCCCGAGATTTCATTTCAGCATGAGTAGAGGGTTTTAAAAAAGACGTACTATAAGAAGTAAAGATAAATTTTCAAAGAGCAAGAGATAAAAGATTAAACTGCTATAGCGACACGACCAGGATTATAGACTGCATTGTTCTTTAACATAGAGTACATAATACAGGCA
>Ga0210051_1002569_pt1 | contig 18243 bp, 7 predicted proteins | sample CryGey092014_all_FD_185464 | JGI IMG/M metagenome (GOLD analysis project Ga0210051, IMG submission 185464) | Groundwater microbial communities from aquifer - Crystal Geyser CG23_combo_of_CG06-09_8/20/14_all (SPAdes) (version 2) | ecosystem: Environmental > Aquatic > Deep subsurface > Groundwater ... | reverse complement strand
GGGAATAAGGGAATAGAGGAGATGGTGTCGATTATCAACAGAATTGTCGGTAGGACAGGCATTTCTGCCTGTCCTGTTGCAGATGACAGGCAAGAATGCCTGTCCTACCGATTAATCTCCATATCTTCCCATTATCCATTTTACCATAATAAGAATTGCTGTTTTGTACCTCGTTTATTTTTTTATTGACAGAACCAGTTAGTTTGTGTTATAATTTATGGCAATAGCAAAGGAGGGTAATGATGACAAAGGTTGGCATTATTGGTTGTAAATTACGATGGGATATGGGTTGTCCCAGGTATAGCTCTCATGTAAGCTGCTTTTTGGCTTGCATGAATAAAAAAGGTGCATTCAGTAATCTGGAGGATCCAGTAGTTGTCTCATTTTGCTCATGCAATGGTTGCCCGGGTAAGGGCAGGTTTGAAAAAGCAGAGATTATGAAAAATGACCTCAAGGTGGATGTGATTATGCTTGCATCTTGCTGTTATAAACCACCTAAATGTACTAATATTGATCAAAGTGCAAGGGATATTGAGGAAAAGTTGAAAATAAGGGTGATAAGGGGTACGGTTACTGAGTCCTGCGGTGAAATGTCAAGTAAAAAATGAATCGATATTTAACTTTTCTGTCCCTGCAATTGGGGACAGAAATGGTGTCGAAGGTTAAATGGATGTAAAATGTTACAGGTTTTAATTAACCCAAGGTAAATGAATTAACATGATGGAGAAAATTCTCCAAATCAAATAAAAAAGTATTTAGCGATAGGCATTCACCCCCTATTAATAGATTTCGCAAGCGGAATAAATATAATTAACTTTGATTTAGCGAGGGGTAAATCGGGGGTAAATCGGGGACAGCGACCATTTTTCCCTTTGATTAAAGGAGCAATCAGTTCGGTAAACCCGATAAACCGGGGGGAAATAGGGCGCTGTCCTCATTTTCCCGATAACAAACAGTTAGCATTGATGATTGTTTGTCGTAAGGACAGGGCTTATCCCTGTCCGCAAACAGGTTACTGATTACATCGACACAAGGAGATTAGATGAGAATTGAAGAAATCATTTGGCTCAGAGAGGTAGTAGATAAACTCATTTCCAAACATGGTGTTGAAACCTATGAGGTTGAAGAAGTACTTAACGGCAAGCCAAAGATTCGTTTTGTTGAGAAGGGGGACAGAAAAGGTGAGGAGGTGTATCTTGCATTGGGGCAGACAGATTCGGGAAGATATCTGGCTGTCTTGTTCATTTACAAGCAGACCAAAAAAGCATTAATTTTAAGTGCCAGAGATATGGCAGAAAAGGAGCGGAAACAATATGGCAAGAAGTAGAACAACGCACATGCCAAAATTTAGTTCTCTTGACAAGTTAGCCGAGTTTTTTGAGACTCACGATATGGGTGAATATTGTGATGCTCTACCCGAGGTTCGCTTTGACATTGACATCAAAAGGAGAACACACATTTTTGCTCTTGACGAAGACTTGGCTGAAAAAGTAACTACGATTGCACAGGTAAAGCAAATACCATCCATCAAACTCATTAATGAGTGGTTGAGGGAAAAGATTTCAGAACAGGCAAAGGTTGCAGCATAAGTTGTTGATTGTAGGGACAGAGCCTGCCCCTGCGAAGGCAGGGGGCTCGTCCCTGTCCGCAAAACGCACCGAATGATTGCAACAGTTGCAACCAAAAGACGGACACCCACAAGGGGATGTCCCTACGGGGAGTGTGTTGCCCTTCGCTACAATATTAAACCTAAGGAGGGTATAACTCATGTTAAGAAGTATCGGGGAAAATGGGGACAGCACCCTATTTTTAGAAGAAAAAATAGGGTGCTGTCCCCATTTTCCCCCCGATAAGATATATGTCCACAGATTACACCAAGGAGGTAAATTAAATGATTGCTCTTAAAGATGAAATAACAATGGAACTGGAAAAAATTCCGCAAGACAAGTTTGCAGAGATTTATGATGTTATACATTTCTTTAGACTCGGAATAGAAAATGAAAGGAAGGTAGTAACAAGAAAAGAATGGGGACAGGCATTCTTGCCTGTCATCTGCAACAGGACAGGCAGAAATGCCTGTCCTACCGACAATTCTGTTGATAATCGACATCATCTCCTCTATTCCCTTATTCCCCTTTGAACATAAGTTTTGCCATAATGAGAATTGCTGCCCTGACCCCCTTTAGTGAAGGTGGAATAAGCTAAAAGTGAAAAGCAGTGGTGGCAAAAGCATCTCGTGCAGTTATTAGCGAACCTGTTGGTTCACACTACTTTTCACTTTATCACCGCTATCTTGCCCATAGCCTTATCCTTGCCATTGGTCATAAGATAAATATATATCCCGCTTGCCACTCGTTGGTTATCATTGTTTCTGGCATCCCATTTCCATTTGCCGTCCGGTGCAGGCACACTTTCATCTCGTACCAGTTCTCCGGCAATATTGTATATTTTTATATCTACCATACCTATGGTGGGCAGCCCTTCAATGGCAATCTTTTCACTGGTCCCAATAATCAATGGGTTGGGATATGCTTTGACATTAATAAATCTATCGCTAAGCGGCTTTAGACTGACCCCAAGGCTGGCATTGTTGGAGACAATATTTATTGCCCCACTCGGACTTAACACCTTTGTTTCTCGATTATCGACAGTATTAAATTCAAATGTTATCCCTGATGTCCCCACTGCCTTTGCCCGAAAGTTGATGGTGGCTAAAACCCCTGCCCCTGATGATACACCTGAGAGTAGATATGATGTAAAATCTATCACACCTGTTTGATTGTCCGTCTGATTCTTTATCACCCCTGACCCGGCTGGAAAATCACCAGTACCAATCTGCACACCTGATATACTTGAATCTGCATCAACTACCTCCAGAACCTCCGGGTTGAATGCAAGGTGGAGTTCTGCCACAGTCAGATCTTTAATATTTGCCACTCGTACCTTGACTGTGAAGACATTGTTTACCACTGGATTGATGGAACAGGGTTCAATGCTCAGAGAGGCAGTGTCAATCAAAACAGGGAGGCCGTCAACCGGGACGGTTGACCTACTAATGAAAGGTGCCAGCCCCTTGCTCATCATCCCATAGTTATGACGCAGGCTAAGTAGGTCATAGCCATTGATATAACCATCTGGTCTGAAGTCAGCCTCAGGATTCCAGTTAATTTCACCCTTCATCGAACCAAATGCCCCACGAAGAGCCAGCAGGTCGTAGCCATTTACTGCCCCATCATTATTAGCATCCCCTGCAAGCAAAGAGATGGTGCCAATATCTACTTGTCCATTCTCAACAACTACAATTTCACTCCTTGTCGCAGGACTGGCACCAGGAATATCAGCAGTGAGTGTATATATTCCAGGGGCTATGCCGGAAAAGCAGAAGTAACCTGCCTTATCTGCCCAGACACTTCCAATGCCATTCAGGGTTACAATAATCTGATCCGTAAAGAAAAGACTGTTTGCCTCCAGCATACCTACAACCCCTTTCAAACTGCCGCCGCTGCCAGATGCTTTTACCGTGGCTGTTGCCATGTTTATGGGTATTGCCAGATGATTATCCAGCAGCTTTGTCTCCTGATTTTTAACAGCATCGCGGCTAAAGGCAATGGTTGCTGTACCACCTCGTATAGATTTGAAGATAATGGTGGCAACCGTACCATTGCCTGTGGCTGTCCCAAGAAGAAGGTTTGCGGTAAATGAGATAAGCCCTTTGTTATTGTCAACCGTATTCTTAATAATATCTGCCCCACCGGGAAATTCTCCACCCCTGATTTGTATTCCATCTAATATCGAATCGCTATCTATCACCTGCAACAACTGTGGGTTAAACAAAAGATGAGTCTCTGCCACGGTCAGGTCAGTAACATTCTCTGCCACAATATCCATGAAGAATATATCACCCGCAGCAACATTGATTACAGAGGGGGAAAGCCTGAGTGTACTGCCAGAAGTGGTTGTGGATGGTGGGGTTGTTGTTCCTGAGGTTATAAATATGGTGCATGGAATCTGATTGCCAACTCCATCCCTTAAATCAACAGTCTCAAGGACTATAACCATATTTGGCTCTGTTATTCCCTCTGAGGTAACTATGCTGGTGATGTTCAATAGATTACCTGCTGGTATCGTTGCCCCAAGCACGGATAAGGATATGTCTACCTTGCCGGTTTGAGTATTAACCTGAGGAAAAAAGAGCGAAGAAAGTCCGGAAAGGGCAGCACCTGGGGTAATGCTACCAACATTTATATTGCCAATATCATAACGGAAGATTAAATGTGCTCCAATCAGCTTATCAGTACCAGTAACAGAGATGTTGGTGGAAATATTATTGCCAGATATAGTTGACTCCATCTTGACAACTGCCAGGCTGCTTGTTGTTGCCGGAGGAACAAGAGGAATAAGTGGCAGATCAAGGAAGGTGTTTGTCCCGGTAATGGTTATTGTGCTGGTTGCCAGTTGATACCCATCCTTGCTCAAGCCGATGATATGTGTGCCGGCAGGGACATTGCTTAAGACACATGGTGTTGTCCTGTTTGTTGAAGTGCCATCAAGATAAACCATTGCCCCGCTGGGCGTAGAGGCAAGGGAAATAAAGCCAGATAAAACAACGCTCATGGATACAGCCTGTTCCTGAGAAATGATGGCTGTGCCCTTCCATGATTGATACCAATCCCTTGTCAGGGCAATAGTATGCGTGCCTGGTAAAACACTCAAGACACATGGGGTAAACTTATTTGTATCTACACCGTTCAGAGAAACCCTTGCCCCTGATGGAATAGTAGTCACAGAAAGTGAGCCATGGATGGTTGGTAGCCCCTGATATTCAACCCCCCAACAGGGAGAATAATCATTGTTCAGGCTATCCATTACTATCCGTCGATTTTTTCCATCCATGCCAATCATGGCTATGCTGCTTTTTCCGGTATCCATCTGACTGCAAAAGACAAGCATATTGCCATCCGGAGAAAAGGTAGGCGAAACATTCTTGTTTAAGTCATTGGTAACCATTATCTGATTTGTGCCATCAGTATTCATCAGATAAATATCAGAATTGCCATCCCTGTCCGAGGCAAAGGCAAGCTTTGTTCCATTTGGAGAAAAACAAGGGGTGGTATTGAATCCTGTGTTATCTCCTGTCAGCCTCAAAGGTGTTATAATCAATGAGGTATTCAAGGAATAAATATGTCCATTTGAGGCAAAGGCAATGGTTATTCCATCCGAAGAAAAGTTGAGCGAAGAGACACTACTCAAATTTTCTGTAAGCTGGGTTACCCCACTACCATCACTATTCATCAGAAAGATATTTGTCCCCAAGCAATAGGCAATTTTTTTCCCATCCGATGAAAAGACCGGTGTGTACTCATTAATTGGTGTATTGGTCAATTGCATCTGGCAGGTACCATCAATATTCATCAGGTAGAGTTCATCATTCCCCTCACGGTCAGAAACAAATACCACCCTTGAGCCATCGGGTGATAATGATGGATCACGGTCATTGGCAGGATTATTAGTCAATCTCGCCAGACCGCTTGAGTCCGGATAGATGCTGCATATCTCCGGATTACCATATTCGCCAGACACAAAGACTATGCGTCCACCACTTGCCCCTATCGGGAAAAGCTCCATGTTCAGGGTTATCGTTTTGCCTTCTATGGCAATGGTTGCCTCTTTGGTCAAAACTTTTACCCCATACTCAGGCGGGGCACTACACCGCAAAAGATAATTCCCGCCAGCAAGCCCAGCGAAAGTATATTGTCCATTGGCATCTGTCAGGGTTGAGGCAATTACCACCCCATCTTGAAGTACCTCAACTAATGCCTTTGAGATGGGGGTATCTGAAGAAGGCTGTAGGGCAATCCTATCTGTGGCACTCGTGGCGGTTGTGTCAGCCTTTCCGTCATCCTGTAGCATCGCAAGCAAGTCTTTTGTCGAAATGGCATCAGTAGCTGTGTCAGCAGAAACAGCCGTAACTTCCATCACCGGTGTCCCCTTTGTGTCCTTTGCGTCTCCGTGTGAGACATCCGGTGCCTTCTTCACCGCAACAACCCCAAAGGCACTACTAACCTTCCCGGAAATATTCCCTGACCCCACATTCCCTGGTGCCCAGGATGGTTGACAATCATTGGCATTATTATTGGTCAGCCGCATTTGGCCAGAGCCATCAAGGGTCATGCTATATATTTCATTTGAGCCATCCCTGTCAGAGGTAAAGGCAATTCGTTTCCCATCTGGTGAATAAGACGATACTGCATCACTTCGAAAGCTTTGGGTTAATCTGGTAATGGTTCGAGAGAATAGATTAAATACGAAACCCTCTTGATTATTGACTGTAGTATCCGTTCCAGTAAAGGCAATCGTCTCCCCATCAGGTGAAAACACTGGTTCTGACTCCTGTAATGAACCATCTGTCAGGCTGGCAGAATTACCCCCATCCTGAACAGGGACGAGGAATATCTTATTATCCCTGACAAAGACAATTCGTGTCCCATCCGGAGAAAATGCAGGAGATTTGCCAGTTAGATTGGACTCAAGCCTTCTCTGTCCTGTTCCATCAATATTCATTATCATAAATTCATCGTTACTGGAAAAGATAATTTGCCCATCATTGAATGAAAAGGATGGGGATTGATTATCCCTTGTGGAATAGGTCAACCTTTTCTGGCCTGTCCCATCAGCCTCCATAATATATATCTCATTATTGCCTGTCCTATCAGATACAAAAACAATTTCCCTGCCGTCATAAGAAAATTCAGGGGCATAATTATTAAAACCACCATAGGTTAATCTGGTCTGATTGGTGCCGTCGCCATTCATCACAAATATCTCACAACTTCCAGTTCGTTGGGAAACAAAGGTAATCTTGCCGCCCTTAGAGCCAATGGGAATGATTCCAAAATCTACGACACTCGTAGCCTGATCTTTTTTGATCACGATTGATTCCTTAATCCAACCAGTGGCATAACCAGTGGCACTAATACGCAAACGATAAGTGCCAGGGGTTAATCCAAATATCGTGTACTTGCCAGTTGGCCCAGAAGATGCAGCACCAGCTACCATTATTCCTTGAACCGCCTCTATCCTTGCCCCAAATACAGTCTCCATGCTACAAGCAGAGGTAACCGTACCGGCAATACTTGCTTGACCATACCCGCCAGGGACCCAGGACGGCTCCATGCTGTCCAGATTCATGATAGGGCTTAAGTGATCATTTGGCTCAAGGTTAATTAATGGATACAACCCTTCTCCATTTAAGTCCATCACATATATTCTCTTAAACCCATCCCTATCGCTACAAAAGGCAATCCTATTCCCATCCGGGGAAAATTGTGGGTCATAATCATTAGCAGGGTGATTGGTTAATTGCTTTACCCCGCTGCTGCCATCCACATTCATGATAAATATCTCTTCATTATTGTTACCCACACAGGTATAGGCAATTTTTTTACCATCAGGAGAAAGGCATGTGTCATAGTCATTGGTGGGGGAGTTATTGGTTAACCTTGTTTGGCTGCTACCATCCGCATTCATAATATATATCTCTTTATTATTATCAATCATACGAGTAAAAACAATCTTTCTCCCATCAAGACTAAAAAATGGATCCTTATCATCCCACATATTTTTGGTCAGCCGCATCTGGTTCGTGCCATTAATATTCATGAAATATATCTCAAAATTACCATCCCTCTCACTACAAAAGACAATATTGCTGCCATCAGCAGATACACATGGATGGCTATCTTCACCCCCAGAGATGGTTAGCCTCTTCTGTCCCTGCCCCTCTTCATCCATAATGTAAATCTCTGGATTGCCATCACGGTCAGACACAAAAGCTATCTTTGCCCCATCCATGGACATAGAGGGCTGGGTATCATCGGTTATATTAAATGTTAGCCTTTGCTGATTGGAAACATCACCATTCATGGTATAAATCTCATGGTTGCCGTCTCTATTAGAAACAAAGGCAACCCTGCCTTGCTTCTGGATGAAGGGTAGACGGAAATCAATGTTTGTGGTTATGTTGTTAGCCGTTACCTGAACCTCCTGCTCATAAACCATTGTAATATATTCCGAATGTGAGGCAACAATGCTACTTATTCCAACAGGTATACCAGAGAGGCTATAGGTGCCATTGATGCTGGTAGTTGTTGTTGCCAGCAAGGTTGCCCCTTGATAAACAGCTATTTTTGCCCCATATATTGGGATTGAATTCAAATATCTACCAACCAAACCAGATACCCCGCCGCTAAGGTTTATCACATCCCCTATGCCCCATGACGGCTGGGAGTCGTCTATCAGATTTTGGGTCAATCTCTGAGTTGTTCTACCCTCAATATCACAGGCATAAATCTCATTGTTTCCATCTTGATTTGAATAAAAGTTAATATATTGACCATCAGGCGAAAAAGACGGGGAAAGGTTTTGGGCTGTATTGTTGGTTAATCTCCCTTGGTTTGCCCCATCATTATCCATAATATAAATGTTTTCATTACCATCACGGTCAGAGACAAAGGCTATTTTCAAGCCATCCGGGGAGAATGTGGGGCTATGGTTCTGGCTACTGCTTCCGGTAAGGCTTATTGGATTGGTGCCGTCTGCATTACAAATGTAAATACTCGTATCCTTCTCATTCAAGCTATGGGTAAAGACAATCCTTTGTCCATCGGAAGAAAACGAAGGGGAAGAAGCACTTCCGGGAATGATCGTTTGCTGCATGGTCACAAGGTCAATAATTTTAATGCCTCCATCGCAATCGTAGACAATCTTTTTGTCACATGAGGAAAACCTCGGATTGTTGTCCTGAGTATTACCTGTGGTTAGCCTTACCTTGTTGGTAGCATTGCTGTTCATGAGCCAAATATCATCATTCCCCTCTGCATCAGAGACAAAGGCAATCTTTTCGCCATCTGATGAGAGGCATGGTTGTTTCTCATTGGACAGGTTAGAGGTCAATTGTTGTCGGTTTGAACCATCCGCATTCATGATATAAATCTCGGTATCAGTTCCATCCTTTGCCTGAGAGACAAAGCATATCCTGCCATTCTTTTTGCCTGTTGGGGAAATGGAGGCGTTTATTATGGTTGGAAGGTCAGAGATAACCCTGACCAATGCAGGGATACGATTCAAGGCATATCTTCCCGGATAGGATATTGTGAGCATATATTCACCAATATATACATCAGGGATAATGTAATCACCAAAAACATCTGTTACAGCCGTTTTCATAACTTGTTTGCTTGAATAGAGATTGACAATAGCACCCGGCACTGCATAGCCATCCATTTTATTAATAATTGTGCCAATTATTCTGCCACTGCCAACCGCACCAGCAGACCATGACGGTTCAGTATCGCTGGCAGTGCCTGAGGTTAATTGCTTCAAATCACTACCGTCAAGCCTAACCGTATACAGGTCAGGGTTGTTTGCCCAGAAGATTACCCTTGTCCCATCGGGTGAAAAACAAGGATCCTGCAGCTCGCTGTCAAGATTAATGGGTATTGGGAATTGATTACTGCCATCTGGCTCCATGAGGTAAAGCCTGTGTCTTCCTCCATCACGATCTGACGAGAAGACGATAAACTTGCCATCTGGCGAGAACGAGGGCGATAGGTTGGTGGATGATGAACCAGTAAGGTTGCGTGTGATTGTGCCACGAATATCCATGCTGTAAACCTGAGGCAACCCATCCTTACTTGAGCAAAAGATGAGCCTTGTGCCGTCAGGGGAAAAATTAATGGCTGTGGTTGTTTGGGCTGCCTTTAGCAGGGTGGTGATGCTTCCTGCTTTTATGTTCATCAGACGGATGTCTCCCCCAGAGACAAAGGCAATGAACCTCCCATCAGGGGAGAAACAGGGAAAATCATCTACTGCCGTAGTATTGGTCAATTTCACCATATTTTGACCACTGGTATCCATCATATAAATGTCCATATTCCCGCCTACATTTGAGGAAAAAACAACCCTTCTGCCATCTGGCGAAAGATTCGGGGCATAATAACCAGGGGGACTGCCAGTACCGATGTAATTAATCGGTGGGGTTAACCTTGTCGTAACCGTGCCATCAGCATTCATCAGGTATATTCCATCATTAGAACTAAAGGCAACCAGCCCGCCCTTGACAACAGGTGTCAGGGAAAGAAAAATATTGGGCGTATCTGTCCCAGCTATAATGGATATGGTGCCTTGAATACATTGGGTATTATAATCATCAGCCCATGCCCGAATAAAATACGGCTCTGCCACTAACCCCTGAATAAGGAAAGCCCCATTCACATCTGTTACAGCCCTTGATATGGTAGTTGTGCCCTTCCATACCTCAACCATTGCCCCGCAAATGGGTGTGGAATTAAGGCTACAGGTAATGTTACCACAAATGCCCCCGGTCTTTACCTCACCTACTGACCATGATGGTGAATAATTGTGTCCGTAGCCAATGATAGGAAATGAGCCATTTGCATTCATTACGCAAATATTATCATTCAAGACAAAGGCAATACCCTCTCCATCTGGTGAATAGCTCAATGTACCCGAGCCAGAACGCAGTACTTGTGCCCCTGTTTCTCCGATATTCATGGTGTATATGGTATCTGTAGCTGTTGCTGCCCAAACGATGAGCCTCAGCCCATCGGGTGAAAAGCAGGGATTAAAGGAGCCACCAGGGATATTGGTGGTTTGTGTCCATCCCTGACCATCCATATTCATAAAATATACCTGCGATATCCCCTCCTGATAATCAGAGCAAAATGCAATCCTTTTGTTATCTGGTGAAAAACAGGGTGAATATTCGTTAGCCATGCTATTGGTCAGCTTTTTCTGGTTTTTGCCATCAGCATCCATGATGTAAATATCATCATCGCCATCCCGATTGGATGTCCATGCTATTTTTGTCCCATCCGGCGAAAATCGCGGCTGCCTATCGCTGCTTGAGGAGTTAGTAAGCCTCAGAGTGCCTGTTCCAAAGGCATTCATGATGTATATTTCTTCATTATTATCCCGCATAGAGCAAAACACAACCCTTGCCCCATCAGGAGAAAGGCTGGGATCATAGTCATCAACATAATTATCTGTAAGCCGGGTCTGGTTTGAGCCATCGCCATTCATGATATATATCTCTTTATTCCCATCACGGTCAGAGACAAAGGCAATCTTTCCACGCCTTGAGCCAATGGGTTGAAGAGAAAGCTTTATCTCCACAGTAGTATCCTGAATAATAGAAACATCCTCAGTAAAATATTTGATAGCATACCCCGGACATGCTACCTTGAGGCTATATTTTTCTGCCACCAGATTGCTAAAGCTATACCTGCCGTTTGTCCCGGTAATGGCACTGGCAATAGTATTTGTCCCCTGACAGACACTGACCATTGCCCCACTAACGGGCTGAGCATCAACAGCATTAGTAATTAGCCCATAAATACCGCCACATTTTACCTCACCTACAGACCATGAGGGTGAATGGTTGTTGGCTGAATTGGTTGTTAAACTCAAGGATAATGAACCAATAGTATGGATATTTCCCCCAAGAGAATAGACAACGGATTTATTATCAGGGGAATAACATGAGCTACCAGAGCCGGCAGATAATGTCCGAATACTCCCATCCAGCAGGGTTATTTCACACAACTCATTTGTACCGCGGCAAAAGAGTACCTTGCTGCCATCCATAGAAAAGCTTGGCAGGCGGTTAGCCGAGGATAAGCCCGTAAGATTTACCTGATTGCTGCCATCTGCATTCATCATATATACTTGCGGCAGACCATCCCGTTCTGAGCAAAACACAATCCTTGAGCCATCTGGAGAGAATCTGGGGAATGAATCATTGTAAAAGTTATAGGTCAGTCGTTTTTGCAGGAGTGTATTGACATCCAGGGTATATATCTCCTTGTTCTGGTTGTAACCTGAGGCATAGACAATGGTTTTGCCATCTGGTGAAAGGTGCGGATCCTCATCGTTTAATGAATTGGTGGTCAGTCGCCTGAGACCTGAGTCGTCGATGTTCATGATATATAACTCGTTTGTGCCCTCAATATTGGCATGAAAAACGATCCTGCCTCCATCATAGGAAAGGCATGGATTACCCTCAACCGCCGGACTATTTGTCAGTCTGGTAGGGTTTGAACCATCAGCATTGCAGATGTAAATATCAGGATTGCCCTTATAATCAGAGACAAAGGCTATCTTGCCACCCTTAGCACCCAGAGGCAAAAGACTCATGTTTACACCAGTTTTCTTTGTCCCCGGGGCAAGGTTGATGGTTGTGTCAAGGTATCGGAATGCATACCCCTCAGCAGAACATCGCAACGAATATGTCTGGGTACCGGGCACAGTGATGGTATACATCCCTTTGGCATTGGTCAGGCCACTCTTGACGACTGTGTTATCTCTCACCAGCTCCATCAGGGCATTCTGAATGGCTGCTCCCTGAGAGGTGATCGTCCCTGAGATAGAGGACGAAATAATCCCAACCGAGGCAACTGTCCATGAAGGTTGATAATCATTGCTGGAGTTATTCGTAACCCTGCGAACATTATTGCCATTAATATCCATTATCCATATTTCATCATTGTTACCAAGTCGACCAGAGACAAATGCAATCAATTTGCCATCAGGTAAAAAACTCGACTCACCATCATAGTTAGATGAATTGGTCAGCCTCATCTGGTTTGAGCCATCAATATTCATGATATAAACCTCTGCATTTCCATCACGGTGCGAGGTAAAAGCAATCTGCTCTCCATCCGGAGAAAAGACAGGGTCATAATCATAGGCAGTATTGGTGGTTAACCGTTTTTGATCCGAGCCATCACGATTCATGATAAAGATGTCGTAATTGTTGCTATAATATCTGGCAAACACAATCCTTGAACTATCGGGTGAAAAACAGGGGGCAATACCAGTGCCAAGCCTGATTTGATTGCTGCCATCAGCATTCATGGTATAAATCTCAAAGGTTTTGCTTCTGTCAGAATGAAAGGCAATCAGCTTGTCGTCTGGAGAAAAAACAGGACATGAGTCCTTTGCTGAATTATCGGTTAATCTTTTTTGCTCCGTGCCATCAGCATTCATCAGATAGATTTCATAGTTTCCATCTCGATTAGAGGCAAATAATACCCTTGTACCATCATGAGAAAAGCTCGGATTCTGCTCATCTGACAGACTATTGGTCAGCCTTGATTGACTTGTCCCATCAGCATTCATGATATAAATCTCTGCATTTCTATCACGATTTGCAGTAAAAACAATCTTCCCATCGCTTGAGCCAATAGGAAATAACGGAATATCAATGGAAAGGATGCGAATGCCTGTAGTAATATGAAGCTTGTCTGAATAAAATCTCGTTTCATACCCGTCTAAGGATGCCCTGAGCATAAAGTATCCAATGGGAAGGTTGTCAACAGTGTAGTTACCGTTGTTATTGGTGGTAATACTTCCAATTTCGTTCATATTCTCACCCAGTACCTCAATTAGCACACCACTTACCGGGTTATCAAGGTGATCAAAAATCCTGCCGGAGATAGAGCCGGTACCCACATTCCCCACACCCCAGATGGGTGTATAAATATTGTCAAGGAAAAAGGTAACCCGTTCCTGATGCGTGCCATCTGGATCCATAGTGTAAATCTCTATCTTATTGTTATAGGTAGAGCAAAAGGCAATCTTTGAGCCATCTGGTGAAAAGAATGGGTCATCATCACACCCGGTATTATAGGTAAGCCGTCTCTGGTTTGAGCCGTCAATATTCATGGTGTATATCTCTCTATTTCCATCGCGGCTGCTCCAAAAGACAATCTTTGTATTATCCGGGGAAAATACCGGATCCCTATCCTCAGCTGAATTTGTGGTTAACCTCCTTAAATTCAAGCCATCCAGACTCATAATGTATATCTCATAATTCCCATCACGGGTAGAAGAAAACACTATCCTTGTCCCATCCGGTGAGAATGAGGGATCACAACTATTGCCTGTGGTATAGGTTAACCTTTGCAAGTTGTTGCCCTTAGTATCCATTGTATATATCTCGTCCCGTCCATCACGATTTGAGGTAAAAACAAGTTTTTGTCCATCCGAAGAAAATTGCGGTTCTCTATCAGATGCCCCATTATTGGTAAGCCTTAATTGAGTAGAACCATCATCCTCCATGATATAAATCTCGGAGTTACCATCCCGATTGGAACAAAAAACAAGCTTTTTCCCATCTTGAGAAATAACTGAATCACCATCATAGCCAGAACTATAGGTTAGCCTTGTGGGACGGTTTCCATCATGATTGACAATATATATCTCGGCATTGTCATTGGTTACATAGGAGGTAAAGGCTATCTTTGTTTGAGATATGGATGTAGTCCTCAAGGAAACATTTATGTCTGGGGTAATAAATCCTTGCGTGACAGTTACCTGTCCCTGAAAACTGGCTGGAATATATCCAGGGCAAGATACCCTGACCGTAAATAAACCGGCTGGAATTTCAGTAATCGAATAATTGCCATTTACATTAGTCGTGGCACTACCAATAATGGCAATACCCTGGATAATCTCAACTATTGCCCCGGCAATAATGGTATTGGTCAATTTATTGGTTATTGTGCCAGCTATGGCTCCAATAGGTACAAAGCCCACCCCCCAGCTTGGATAAAAGTCAGAGTCAATATTAAAGGTAAGCCGTTCTACATTTGAGCCATTCTCATTCATGGTATAGATTTCATAGCCATCCTGCCGCTCAGAATAAAATGCCAATCCACGCCCATCAGGAGCAAAGCAGGACTTAAAATCCCGCCCCGGTGAATTGGTCAGCCTTCTTGTGTCTGTGCCATTAATATTTATGGTATATATCTCATAATCCATACTCATGTTTGAGGTAAAGGTTATTGTTTCCCCATCTGGTGAAAATGTTGGATAGTATTCATTGCCAGTTGCGACAGTTAGACGGTGTTGGTTTCTGCCATCATTGCTCATGATATATATCTTGTGGGTATTATTAACAAAAGCATCATAGGCGATATTATCCCCATCAGGAGAAAAAGCAGGTGATTGCTCATCCCATGGGTTATTGGTAAGTCTGGTTACCTCCATTGTGTCCATATCAATCAGGAAAATGTCGGCATTCCCATAACGATAGGATGTAAAGACTATTTTCTTTCCATCTGGCGAAAACGAGGGGTAGCAATCATTCCACGAGGTATTGGTGAGCATCTTCTGGTTTGAACCATCACTGTCCATGATAAATATATCCTCATTCCCGCTGCGGCGAGAGGTGAAAACTATTTTCTTTCCATCAGGTGAGAGGTAGGGGTCAATGTTTGACACCTGATTATAGGTCAATCTGGTTTGCTTTGAGCCATCAGCATTACAGATATAAATCTCCTGATTGCCATCACGGCTTGAAACAAAGGCTATCTTGCCAAAGAAGGGGCCAAGTGGATAAAGCAGGATATTGGCTGTTGTCTGACTATTTTGGGCAATGGTTATAGGCTGAGGAAGATAGATAGTTTTGTAGCCTGCACAGGTAACACGAACATGGAAAAGCCCCATGGGAAGGTTATTAATTGTCCACTGTCCGGTTTGAGTGGTGGTGATTGTGGCGATGATTGCCCTGTTTTGCATCAACTCTACAATAGCACCTGCTACAGGCAGAGTTTCTGGTGTTTGTATGCTACCCGTGACAGAACCTGTACCAACAGCACCTGGTGACCATGATGGGTTGTTGTTCTGGAATTGAGGCTGGATGGGAAGTCTTGTTGATGTCCCTGTGCCATCCGTATTTATCACATATAATTCCAACCTTCCTGTCCGAGCCGAGCAAAACGAAATCTGTCTGCTATCAGGAGAAAAGACAGGCTGAGAGCCTTCAGTAAGCATGGTTGCTGTGCCAGTCCCATTGACATTCACTGAATAAATGGCTGTATTTGTACCTTTTTGCAGACAGAAGGCGATTTTTTGTCCGTCCGGAGAAAAGACTGGCGTTGTCTCAGTATCAGCAGTATTCGTCAATCTGGTCACCCCTGAACCATCAGCATTCATGATATAAAGATCATAACCTCCTCCCCTGTTTGAGGAAAAGGCTATTTTTCTACCATCAGGGGAAAAGGCAGGATACGAATCTGTTGCCGAATGATTAGTCAATCTGGTTGGGTTTGAACCATTTGTATCCATAAGGTATATTTCATAATTACCGTCCCGATTGGAGGAAAAGGCTACCCTGCTGGCATCGGGCGAAAGGAATGGGGAAATATCAGAGGCATTGTTATAAGTAATCCTTGATTGGCTTGACCCATCCCTATTCATGATATAAACCTCAGGGTTGCCATCACGGGTAGAGACAAAGGCTATTCTTTGTCCATCTATGGAGGTGCAGGGGTCAGTATTGTCGTAGAAATTATAGGTTAATCTGGCAGCAGTTGTCATGGAGGAAGAGGAGACATTGACAGCATATATCTCCCTATTGTCATTTACGACAGAATCAAAGACAATCATCCCCTGACCTATGGGTACAAGTGAAATATTAATATTAGAAAGGCTTGTGTTTTCTGAAATCCTGACAGAAGAAGGAAAGAAACGGATAGTATATCCAGAAACAGATGCCCTGATGGAATAAACCTCTGGTGACAGACTGGCAAGGGAATAATTGCCGTTTATATCCGTGGTTGTAGCCTTAACCACGGTATTATTGCATAATGCCTCAACTGTAACCCCGGACAATGCCTGTCCGAATACTTGATTGCTGACGATACCTGTGATTGTTCCGTACCCATATGAGATGGATGGTACAAGCATAGCTACAGCTATAGCCAGAAACACCATCCATTTGATGCTGTCTTCCCCCCCTATTATTTTTTTATACCACATTCGTTTTACTTTGACTCCTGTCGCAAGTGATAATGTTGTAAATAATGCCAAGGCACAGAGAATTACGCCCCCCCTAACCACTGTGATGAATATACTCCACCCTTCTGCAATTATCAAGCAAGAATGATGCCAGATACAGGGGATTGGTTGTAACATGTTGGAATAGTATCTGGTTTGGGTAATTTTACAGGGATGCGAGTGGTTGGAAGGGTGTCCCTGAGGGGACAAAGAGGAGGTCGATTGAGTACATATATCTTCATCTTCGCATCTTTCTCTGCGTCCATTACAAAGAACGCAAAGGAATTTATTTTGCCGTTGGAGGGGGGAAATTTTTATTGTCTGTTAGCTGAGGGAGAGCGTTTTTGTCAAACTTTTTCTTGACATTTTGATGTAAATGTGATAGGATGTCAATATACAGTTTCTGTATATCATTCCAATTTGGGTGATATACAGGTCTGTATAATCACTTGTTAGGTGCATATGGGATGAATTTCTTATAATGAATTTTGCAATGGAGATTACAAATGAGATTCACCTATAATTTTGCCGAGATTAACAATAGAGTCCCTATGATAGAATTTTTGGAAGAACTATCGGTTAAGGAGCGTGCTAAAATATTTGCATATATAGAAAAACTTGTGGAACTGAAAAACAGTGGTATTCCGCCCAAAGAGAATTTGTCAAAATATCTGGAAGACGGTATGCTTGAATTAAGAGTTGCTTTTGAAAATAGGATTTCAAGGAGTCTCTATTTTTACAAGTTTGAAAAGCAGATAATCTTCACGCATGGTTTTATAAAGAAAGATCTAAAGACTCCAAAAAATGAAATTGAAAAGGCAAAAACTATACGAAAATTATGGAGGGAAGAAAAATGAATATTGCAACGACATATTTAAAAAAACAATTATCTTCTGAAGAATTTAAATACGCATTCATGGAGGAAAAAATCAAGCTGGATATTGAGTATCAATTAGAGGAATTAAAGACAGATATTCAATCAGATAAAAATCATGAGGAACTTATTCGGAAGGTTGATTCTATAGAACAATATGTTATGTTCGCTTGAAAAACCGGGGACAGCGCCCGTTTTTTACTGTTTTCGAGGTCTTCCTATAGCTTTTGGCTTTAATACTCGACCTAACAATTCTTCCAATCTTGTTACAAAAGGCTCATCTCCTACAGGACGACCAGTAGAGGTACATCCTCTAATCTCTTTTAATGTCCATTCTTCTTCCGGAATAGCAAGATATTTACCCCAATCATCTATGCCCTTAATTATACTCAAGTGGGGCATAAATTGCGTTTTTCGCTGGTCTTAATCAACGATAGCTGTGTTGTTCAGGTTCGCAATAGTACACTATTGCTCACCTTCACGCCTTGCTCTCCTTGATTAATTCTCAC
>Ga0210051_1002566_pt1 | contig 18252 bp, 19 predicted proteins | sample CryGey092014_all_FD_185464 | JGI IMG/M metagenome (GOLD analysis project Ga0210051, IMG submission 185464) | Groundwater microbial communities from aquifer - Crystal Geyser CG23_combo_of_CG06-09_8/20/14_all (SPAdes) (version 2) | ecosystem: Environmental > Aquatic > Deep subsurface > Groundwater... | reverse complement strand
TGATTGAGCAAAATCAATAGTGGTTTTTCTTTCAACAACAATTTCATCTCCAATAACATAATCACCAGCAGGTAACATTGCTTTCTCTATCAGAATACAATATTTATTCGTAAGAATCATGTCAATTTGCGAATTATTTTCTCGCCAGTCCATTTTTATTTTTTTTGTTGTTAGCATTTTAATGCCTGAAATATTAACTGCTGTTAATTATCCAATAATGTCAAAATAATTATCATTAGTTATAACGGTAAATTTGGAATTTTTATATGTTTCAATAAAATCTTTCGGCGGTTTCACGCCTTTTGCTTTCCACTTACATTCAAAACCCCAAAGACGACCGGCTCTTTCTTCAACAAAATCAATCTCTTTCTGGTCATATGTTCTCCAAAAAATAACCGATAACCGATAACCGGATAACCGCAGATAACCGAGCAGATAACCGCAATAACCGCATAACCGTGCCAGACTTGAAATTTTCAAACTTTTATTCCTTTTGCTCTTTCAAAGTTTTTATTATTGCCTGTTTATATTTGGCGTTTGTTTTCAACCTGCTTTCTGTTCTCCGCAAACTCATCGTTATTGTTGATATTGAACGATGAAGAAAATATGCAATTGTAGAAACTTTTTGATTGCAATAGTGGCGGGCAACATATGAAAACATATCCCTGGCAAAAGAACTCTCTCGTGTTTCAGAAGAACCTGTTATCTTGTCTTTCTCTATAGCGGTTGCCTCGGCAACTACTTTAATTAAATCTTCTAATGAAATACGCAATCTCACTTCGCTTCTTCGTCTTATTTCCTTTTTTCCCTTCCCGATTGTATCCAGAAACTTTTCATCGCCTAATACAGGAAACCTTTCAAGCGAATATAATTCTTTTTTTGATTTTTGACTTACGCCTTCCCATATAAATTCAGCATATTTTTTCCGAGCAACATTTATATTCTTACCAAAAAATTGAAGCACCTCTTTTTCAGATACCAATGCCCCTTTCTCTAATCCCAAATATATTCTATGACTTGACCACAACCACTTTGATGGCTCTTCTACAAGTCGTGCCCGGACACAGTTAAGATGAATATACCGCACCAACTCTAATAGATAACTTTCTTTCTGACACAATATGGCTTTATAACGACCCTGAAATACATGCCCTACTTTTTTGTATTTTATATTGTAATACCTGGCATATCTGCTTAATACACTTTGCATTATTATTGAGAGATTATCCATTTTTGTCTCTACCAATAAATGAAAATGATTTGGCATAAGTTTATATGCATATAATAAAAAAGGATATCTTTCCTGGCTAATTTCCAAAGAGTGTATAAATTCTTTGTAGTCATCTTTTTGATGAAAAATTTCTCTGCGGTTATTCCCACGAGAAATAACATGGTAAAATGCACCTGGAAATTCTATCCTCGGTTTGCGTGGCATAAAATAATTCTGTCAAATAAATTTGAAAATTTCAAGTCTGACCCCATTTCCTTCCATAATTCCTCAGTAAATAATTTTTCTTTGACTTTATCATATATAACTGAATAAATCGATTCCTTTTCTTTCCATTCAGAATTAATAGGCAAAAGGTTCAAGAAATTTGTATCAAGATAACCTAAATCTTTAATGGCTGATAAACTTTCAGCGACGAGATTTGCAGTTTCTTCAAGAATTACTTTGTTTTGTTCATCCTCTAAAGGGATATTCTCGCGGTTGGGGGTAGTTTTATAGGGACCCTGAATAAGAAAATTCAGATAGGTAACTTTCTCTGTTGGAAAATACACAACTAATTTTGAGTCAGATTCTGGAATAACTATTTCTTTATCATTTTGTTTGCTCAATTTATATGCAATTTCAACTTTTAAATCTTTATTTTCTATCTTAATAGGTTTGCCAATAACAATATATTCTTCAGTAATACTGGATGATATTATAGTGACTTTTTTGGCATCTGGTATTTTTTGAAAACTCTCAGATGACTTTAAGTAATGTCCGCTTGTAGAAGTTGTCTGCCATTTAATCTCTTCTATATTTTTCAAAAACAACATTGTTTTTAACCCTATATTTTCTAACTTTTTTGAAACGAGTGTGAAGATTTCCTTTTGAGTGTGTAATTTATGATTGAATGGTAATCTGATTAACGTTTCTTTTACTTGCTCGGTGGTATTTATTTCTGATGGAATTACAAAATCTTCAATTTTTATATTGTATTCGCCAGAAAAAATATAAGGGGTTTCGGTTACAGCAAAAACAGATTTGAAACCAACACCGAATTTTCCTATTGAAGTTAAATCTTCTTTCTTTTTGGAAATTCCAATTCCTGTGATTCCGTCAATATCCTCAAGATCAAAATCTTTCCCATTATGATATATGTCTAATCTGTCTTCAAAAAGCTTAAATCTGACTTCTTTAGCACCTTCGTCTTCGGCATTCTGTAGTATTTCGTAGATAAAATGAGATGGGTCATTATATAACCCCGCCAAAATGCTATCAACATCAAATTTATTTTTCTTTGATGATATTACCCAGTCTTTACGATTTTGTACTAGTTTTTCAAATTCTTTATTTATCATAGTCACCTTTTTTCATATCTATACATATTTCAGTTAACGCTGTAAGTGACGACAAAATATGTCAGCAATATCTTGGTGTTATATGTCTAAATCAATGTCTGAAATGGCGCATTCCAGTGAATACCATTGAGATTTTATGCCCGTTGCAGGCATTTATTGATTCGCTATCTTTTAATGAGCCGCCGGGCTGAATTATTGCTTTTACTCCTATTTTTGCCGCTTCGTCAACTACATCCCTGAACGGGAAAAATGCATCACTGGCTAAAACGAGCGAGTTGTTTATAGATTGCATTTTCATTTTTGCGATTTTTAGTGAGTCAATCCTTGACATTTGACCGGCGCCAATTCCTACCGTTTGAGTATCTTTGACAAGAACGATTGCATTTGATTTTACATATTTTGCGACGGTAAATGCAAATTTTAGTGAATCCAGTTGTTGTTTTGTCGGTTTTATTTTTGTAACAATTTTTATCTTGTCAAAAATTTTAGTGTCTTTTTCCTGAACAAGAAAACCATTTGAAATACTGCGGAATTCAGTTTTTGAACTATTCGTGTATGCGGATACATGAATAGTTAAAACTCTCAAATTTTGTTTTTGCGAAAATATTTTTAATGCGTCTTTTGTATAACTTGGTGCAATAACACACTCGGTAAAAATTTTTATTATTTCTTTTGCAGTTTTGCCGTCCACGATTTCGTTGAAAGCCACAATTCCGCCAAATGCTGAAACAGGGTCACAAGCAAGAGCATTTTTGTATGCATCAAAAATATTTTTTGCCGATGCAACTCCGCAGGGGTTGCTGTGTTTTACAATTGCACAAGTCGGGTTTTGAAATTCCGTGACCAGATTGAATGCGGCGTCGGTGTCCAAGTAGTTATTATAAGAAAGTTCTTTTCCTTGTAGTTGTTTTTCACTTCCCACTTCTCCCACAGGGACTTCCGTTGGTCGCCACTTCCCACTTCCCATTTGGTATATTGCCGCTTTTTGATGCGGATTTTCACCGTATCGCAAGTTGGATGATTTTTTAAGTCCGACGGTTATTTTTTCGGGGAACGGCTCTTCCGTGAAGTAGCCGGCAATCAGAGAATCATAATAAGAAGTATGGCTGAATGCTTTTGCCGCAAGTTTTTTTCTGAATGCAAAATCTATTTTTGAACTTTTAATATTATCTATAATGTTAAAATAGTCATTCGGGTCGCATACCGCCAGAACATTCTCAAAATTTTTCGCGGCGGCGCGGAGCATTGCCACCCCGCCTATATCTATATTTTCAATTGATGGTTTTTCTTCAAACGGATAGAGATTTACAACAACGATATCAATCGCACGAATTTTATATTTTTTCAGTTCGTCAATATGTTGTTTTGTTTTTTTTGCCAGAATTCCCGCATGAATTTTCGGGTGCAGAGTTTTTACCCGCCCGTCAAGGATTTCCGGGAATCCGGTGATTTCTTCAACCGAAATAACGGGAATCTTTGCTTTTTTAAGAAACTTTGCCGTCCCGCCGGTTGATATAATTTTGACATCCGATTTTTTGAGATTTTTCGCAAACTCAATAATTCCTGTTTTATCCGATACGCTGATTAGTGCTGTTTTCATATCATTCATCACTGTCCTCCTCCCCGCCTTTTGTAAATTTAGATATGACATTTTCAATTGTGTCGTAAGAAAATCCCTTGCCGGCAAGAAACTGAAAAATTTTACTCTTTGCTTTTAACGGTTCAAGTTTTTTATATCTTGTAAGTTTATTTTTTATTGCGTCATATGCCAATTGGGTCTCGTCAATTTCCATTGAGATTAAAATTTCGGATGCCGTTTCACGCGAGATGCCTTTTCTGTTTAATTCCCGCATAATAAAATTTTTGCTTTTATTGTGACGCAGACGGTATTCAGTCCATTCTTTCGCAAATTTTTCGTCGTCAATCAGTTTTAACTTTTTTAATTTTTCTATTACAGCGTCAACAACGGTATTATCATAATTTTTTCCGATTTTATCCCGTATTTCTTTTTCAGAGTGATTCCTTCGGGCAAATAGCCAGAATGCATATTTTTGCGCCTTGTGATAATTCGTGGATTTTTCTTTCATATTTCGGTAATCTGATATTTTTTTTCTCCGAGCCCCAGTTTTACCGCATAATCCAGTTGTACCGAGCAATCAATATCCGGAAATATATGCTTGAAAAAATCACCGTTGAATTTTCTGTTGATTAGTTCGGAAGACGCTAAATCAATCGCCACAGGGTCGCAAGATGCCAAAATTCCTACATCGGAAATTAGCGGGCTTTCTTTTGTCGCGTAGCAGTCGCAGAATTTTGTTATGTAGTTTAGAAAATTTATGTAAATTGCTTTTTTGTTTTTTAATACCCCGGCGGCATATTCCGCTATTTTTTCCTGCACATTTTTTACGGATTCATCCCAAGGGATTTTTATTGCATACTGTTCGCAGGACAAAATACATTCGCCGCAACCCACACAGATATTTTTGTCTATTATAATTTTTTTATTTGAAAGTTTCAAGGCATTTGACGGACACCACCGGACACAACTGCCGCACCCGATGCATTTTTCCGGATTTACTTCGGGTTTGAGTGCATTGTGCATTTCGTATTTTCCCTGACGGGCGCCGCAGCCCATTCCGATGTTTTTTATCGCACCTCCGAACCCGGAAATTTCGTGTCCCTTAAAATGGGTTAAAAAAATAAATTTGTCCGCGTAATAAATATCCCGTGCAATTTTTACTGATTTAAAATGTTTTAGATTTACATCAACATCTATGTATCCATTGCCGCGCAGTCCGTCGGCAATTATTACCGGGCATCCGCAACCGCCGAAGCCGTGTTCAATTGCAATGTTAAGATGGTCAACGGCATTTGCCCGGCTTCCCTTGTAGATTGTATTTGCATCGGTTAAAAACGGTTTTCCGCCAAGTGATTTTACGATTTCTACGATTGGTTTTACATATTCGGGTTTGATATAACCTTTGTTTCCTTTCTCGCCGAAATGAATTTTAATTGCGACAAAATCATTTTTGGAAACGAGTAAATTTATGCCTGATTTTTCCGCAAGTTCCGTTATTTTTTCTTTTGAAAAAGTTTTTGTAAAATATATCTTACTCATAAAATCCCGACTTTTTGCGGCTTTCTTTTTTTAACGAATGTAAATGTTTATTTTTTAGAATTTTTTCCTTCGCCCGTTTGGACCGTTTTCTTTTTTGCCGTCTTATCTTTTCTATTCTCTGCTGTTCCTTGCTTTTTGCCCCAAGCAGCGTCTGTTCGATTTTGTCCGTCAGTATGCGTCTCGCGATAAAACGGTTTAATAACTGCGAACGTTCCCGCTGGCATTTTATTTCAATTCCGGTCGGCAAATGTTTCAGATAAACGCAAGTTGACACTTTATTAAGATTTTGTCCGCCTTTTCCGCCCGAACGCAAAAACTTTTCTTCAATATCTTTCTCGTATATGCCAAGTTTAAGCATTCTTTCTTCAAGCGATTTTTGTTTCTGCGGGTTTGTTCCAAAATTAATCATAATTTTAATTTTTTAACGACATCGTCGGAAATTCTCTGCGGTTTCATATTTGAATTGACACAGGCAAGCGTGGTTTTTCCGGTAACAATCAGCCGTTTTGTATCTTTTTCTTCAATTTTATATGAGAGTTCCAGACGGACGCCGGAAGCAGAATTAAATTGTGTTTGAATGATAATTGTCTCGCCGTATTTTGCCGGCGATTTATAATCTATCTCAGCGTGTGCAACGACGAATAAGATTCCCTGCTCGGCAAGATTTTTTACGCTTACACCTTTTTCTGCCAGCCATTCAGTTCTTGCTCGTTCAAAATATGTCAGATAATTTGCATAGTAGACCACCCCGCCGCAGTCGGTGTCCTGATAATAAATTTTAATTTCCATATTTTTTATTCGCTTTGCTCACCCTGACCTGAAGGTCAGGGCTACATTATTGTGTGATGCCCCTAAAGGGACTTCCTCCGGTCGCTTCGGGTTTTAACAACCGACCCTGAAGGGTCGGCTACGAATCAGGATAAACCCTCGCATCTTCTTTCCGATTTTTTTATTTTGTTCCAGTTGATAATTATTTCTTTTAGCGACTTAACTTTTCTATTCCCGAATACATGCGGATGCCGCCTTTTTAATTTTTTAATTAAGGTCTCAATCACATCATCAATCGTGAATTTTTTCCGTTTTTTTGCGAGCTGCGAGTGGAACATCACCTGCAAAAGAATGTCGCCGAGTTCTTCTTTCATATTTTCAAAATCTTTATTTTTCACTGCTTTTTCAAATTCGTGTGTTTCCTCTTTGAGATATTTTATAAGCGATTTATGGGTTTGTTTTCTATCCCATCCGCAGCCGTTCGGCGAAAGCAAAATCTCAAATACCATTTTTAGTTCGTTGAATTTTTCGGACATACTAAGGGGAGCATAAAATACTTTACATCCGTAAAGTACTTCGTCTGTCACCCTGAACTCGTTTCAGGGTCTATAGATGCTGAATCAAGTTCAGCATGACACCATCTTCCATGTAAAGTATATTCCGCTCTTGTTAGTAATTATCTTATCATTTTTAGAAACTCGTCTTCCAAGATTATTTTTACACCTAATTTCTGGGCTTTTTTGTATTTTGAGCCGGGGTTGTCTCCTGCGACGACAAAGTCGGTTTTTTGGCTGACTGACGATGCAGCATTCCCGCCGAGTTGCCGAACTTTCGCCGCCGCATCGGTTCTTGAAAAATTTTTTAGCTCACCTGTAAAAACATAAGTTTTGCCTTCAAGAATTTTTGGTCCCGTTTTAATTTCTTCTTTCATATTGGTGCCGGTTTTTTTAAGTTTTTCAACCAGTTTTTTTGTTTCAGGCATCGCAAAAAATTTAACAACCGCCTCTGCTGCAACAGGTCCGACCTCATAAATTTTTTGTAAATCGTCAACGGTGGCTTTCATTAAATCGTCCAGCGTTAGAAACTTTTCCGCAAGTACAATGGCGGCTTTTTCCCCGATATTGCGTATTCCCAATCCGAACAGTAACCGGCTTAAAGGTCTGTTTTTGCTTTTTTCTATCGCATCCAAGAGGTTCTGCGCTTTTTTATCTTTGAATAATTCAAGTTTCAGCAGGTCGTCTTTTTTTAGATAATAAATATCCGCAAAATCCGAAACCATATTTTTTGAGATAAGTTGTGACACCGCCGTTTCACCAAGTCCCTCAACGTCCATCGCCTCGCGTTTTGCAAAATGGACAAGTCCGTTTTCAAGATGTGCCGGGCAGGACGGGTTGATGCATCGCCATGCCACATCTTTCTCCTTTTCTTTGACAACCGGTTGGTTGCAAACCGGACATCTGTTCGGTATTGAGAATTTTTTTTCTTTGCCGGTTCTTTTTGATTCAATCACTTTTATTATTTTTGGAATTACCTCGCCTGCCCGCTCTATCAGAACGGTGTCAGCAATTTTTACGCCCAGTCGTTCCACTTCGTCAAAATTGTGAAGCGTCGCTCGTGCGATTTTTACTCCGCCGCATTCAACCGGCTCAAGTTCCGCAACAGGAGTTAAAATTCCAGTGCGGCCAACCTGAACGACGATATTTTTTATTTTTGTTGTTGCCTGTTTTGGAGGAAATTTATATGCAATCGCCCACCTCGGAGATTTCATTGTGAAGCCCAGTTTTTTCTGATGTTCAAGCGAGTTGATTTTTATTACCAGTCCGTCAATTTCAAAAGAAATGTTTTCTCTGTCAAATTCCCGTTTTTTACAAAGTTCCACAACTTCGTCAATTTTTTTTGTAACATTGATATTTTTAAGCGTCGTCGGCAGCCCGATTTTTTCGCATATATTAAGAAACTCAAAATGTGTTTTGAATTTTTCCGTTCCGGGAATCGTGCCGTAAGAATGAACGATGAATTTTAATTTTCTGGCTGCCGTAATTTGAGGATTTTTCTGTCTTAATGAGCCTGCCGCCGCATTTCTCGGATTGGCAAACGGCTGTCCCCCGTTTTTCAAAATTTCCTCGTTGAGTTTTTGGAAATCGGTTTTGTCAATATAAACTTCTCCGCGCACTTCCAATAAAGTAGGAAGTGGGAAGTAGGAAGTGGAAAGTAGAGAGAGAGGAATTGAACGGATGGTTTTTATATTCAGCGTAATATCCTCGCCGTTGTCGCCGTCGCCTCTGGTTGCTCCTTGGATAAGTATTCCGTTTTTGTATATCAGAGAGCAACTTATTCCGTCTATTTTCGGTTCTATGACATATTCATAATTTTCATTTGTGATTATTTTTTTTACCCGTTTGTCCCATTCAATAATTTCGTCGGATGAATAAGTGTTGTCAAGCGAAAGCATAGGAGTTGAATGTTTTACCGTCGTAAAATCTTTTACGGCTTTGCCGGAAACTCTTTGTGTAGGAGAATCATCTGTTATAAACTGCGGATTTTGCTCTTCAAGTTTCTGGAGGCGTTTCATTAAATTGTCATATTCGTAATCTGCAATTTTCGGCTGGGCGAGAACATAATAAAAATAATCGTGATGTCTGATTTCTTTTTTTAATTTTTCAATTTCTTGCTGTGCATTCATTTAATTTTCCGTTTTGCTTTTATTTTATCCAGAATACCGTTAACAAATTTTCCGGATTCATCTGTGGAAAAATCTTTTGCAAGTTCTATCGCCTCATTTATTACTGCATTCGGCGGCGTAGAAAGAGCATAAAGCAGTTCGTAAGAAGCAAGCCGCAAAATCGCCCTGTCAACCGATGCCATTCTGTCTATATCCCAGTTTTCCGCCGTCTGTTTTAACAGTTCGTTTATTTCATTTAGATTTGCAATAGTTCCGTCAATAAGTTCCTGTGCGAATGCAACAATACCTTTTTCATAATCTTTTGTCTGCCAGAATGATTTTTCTGCTTCTGCTTTAGTCAATTTACATACATCCACAGCATAAAGTATTTGCATTGCGCATTCCCGCGATATTCTTCTTGAGCCCATATAAGATTCACTCCATGACAGATGATTTTTAATCCGGAAAGTTATTTTAATTGTGAATTTAAATTTGCCATTTCTATTGCTGTCATTGCTGCATCGGCGCCTTTGTTGCCGGATTTTGTTCCTGCCCGTTCAATTGCCTGCTCAAGAGTGTCCGTTGTGATAACTCCGAAAACCACAGGCACGCCGGTTTTAAGTCCAGTTGATGCGATTCCTTTTGCTACTTCCGAGGCAATGTAATCAAAATGAGGCGTGTCGCCTTTTATGACCGCACCCAGACAAATCACAGCATCATATTTTTTTGACGATGCGAATTTGTTTGCCGCAAACGGAATTTCAAAAGAGCCCGGCACCCAAACGATGTCAAGATTTTTTTCGTCGGCATCGTGCCGTTTAAGCGCATCTAAACATCCGTCAAAAAGTTTGGAAGTGATGAATTCGTTGAACCTTGAAATCACAATTCCGAATCTTAATCCCTTTGCCGACAGTTTTCCCTCAAAAACCTTTCCCATAACACCCCCTATACCATCAATTAAAAATGCAAAATGAAAAATTTATGTGAAAAATCATAATTAGATGTAACCACAATTTTTCATTTTTAATTCTCAATTTTTAATTGCTCCTACAGTAAATGTCCGCATTTTTCCTTTTTTGTTTTCAGGTATTTTTCTGCAAATTTTGATTTCGGTTTTATTTTTATCGGAAGCCGTTTTACAACTTTTAATCCGTAACCCTCCAGTCCTATTATTTTTTTCGGGTTGTTGGTTAAAAGTTTTATAGTTGAAAGTCCCAAATCGCAAAGTATCTGCGCGCCTATCCCATAATCCCGTAAATCCGGTTTGAAGCCCAGTTGTATATTTGCTTCAACGGTGTCATAACCTCTGTCTTGTAATTTATATGCTTTTATTTTATTCAGTAATCCGATTCCTCGACCTTCCTGATGCATGTATAGCAACACCCCACCTTGTTTTTGAATCATCTGCATTGATTTTTCCAACTGGTCGCCGCAATCGCATCGCAGCGAGTGAAAAACATCGCCGGTTAAACAGGATGAATGTACTCTGACAATAACATTTTTTTTATTTTTAATATCTCCTTTTACCAATGCTAAATGATTTTCTTTTTTTAATCTATCCTGATACAGGTGAAGTATGAAATTGCCGTATCTCGTAGGAAAATTAGGAATCGTTACTATTTTATCAACAAGTTTTTCTGTCTGCCGTCTGTATTCAATAATCTGTGCGATTGTAATTATTTTTAATTTATGCCTTTTTGAGAATTTTAGAAGTTGCGGCATTCTTGCCATAGTGCCGTCTTCGTTCATTATTTCGCAGATTACGCTTGACGGATAAAGTCCTGAAATTTTTGCCATATCAACACCGGATTCAGTATGCCCTGCTCTAACCAGCACTCCGCCTTCTTTATAACGCAGCGGGAAAATATGCCCCGGTTTTATTAAATCGTCAGGTTTTGTTTTAGGATTAATAATTGTTTTAACCGTTTGTGCCCTGTCGTGTGCAGAAATTCCGGTGGTTATTCCTTTTTTTGAGTCAACAGAAACGGTGAATGCTGCTTCTTTAATCTCTGTCCCCTTTGAAACCATCGGATGAAGTTCCAACTCGTCAAGTCGTTTTCCTTCTATAGCGATGCATATTAAACCCCGTCCTTCCTTCGCCATAAAATTTATTTTTTCAGGAGTGATAATTTCTGCAGCATAGACGATATCGCCTTCATTTTCCCTTGCCGGGTCATCAACGATTATAACTGCCTTGCCTTTTTTGAAATCTTTTATCGCATCTTTAATATCAGAAAATTCAGTCATAAAATCCTGCCTTTTTTAGTGTTTCAAATGTTATTTTATTTTTTTCTTTTTGTTGCAAAACATATTTTGCAAGAATATCCGTTTCAATGTTTACAGTGTCGCCAACTTTTTTTATTCCTAATGTCGTGTTTTTTAATGTATGAGGAATTATCGCCGCTGAGAATGAATTTACTTTTTTTTCCGCTATCGTTAAACTGATTCCATCCATTGCAACCGAACCTTTTTCTGTAATATATTTTGTAAGATTTTCCGGATTTGAGAATTTCACAATTCTAGAATTGTGAAATAGTGAAATTCTCAAAATTTTTCCAACACCGTCAATATGCCCCGTAACGAAATGTCCTCCCAATCTGCCGCCGGATTTTAATGCCCTCTCAAGATTAACAATGATTCCGATTTTTAATTTCCCCAAATTCGTTTTTTTGAAGGTCTCTTCGGAAATGTCAAAAGTCACTAACGAGTAACGGGTAACGAGTAACGAACGGTTAATTACGGTTAAGCATACCCCGTTGACAGAAACGCTGTCGCCGATTTTTATATCATCAAGTTTTGTCTCGACGGTAATTTGCGTTTTGCTTATTTTTTTTACAGTTCCCAAGTCCTCAATTATTCCTGTGAACATAACGCTGATTGCCGCTGATAAATCTGCGGTCATTTGCGCCCCTTATCTGCGGACATCTGTGTTTCAAACAAATATCGGATTTGAAAAAATCCATGGCTTAAATCCGAATTTTTTCAGATAACACTCGCATCTGTAAACACCTTTGCCGTCGGGTTTTACAATTGCCGTATCAGAAAAATTTTCTGCGAATAAGTTTCCGTTTTTAATAATTTTTATTTTTGCTGACCGCGGTGTTCTGGCGGTTATTTTATCATTTTCACTGTAAAATTGAAAGCCCCTTGCATTTGAAAAATAATCGTTTGAGACGAAAGATTTTCCGTTTTTTAAGGCGCCGTGAATTTTTTCAATATCCGAATTATTTTTTGAAAATGGCTCATCTATCGTTATATGAGTCCGTATAGTTCTAAAAGCAAAGTCAAACGGGAAAATTTTAAATTTAATGCCGAAATACTTTCTAATGCTTTCGTGGTTGTCAATTTCCCCGACCCCGTATTTTTTATTCGCTACGCTCACCCCCGAATAAATTCGGGGGCTACAATTTAGAGCATCCCATCTTTTGAGTGTTTCTTTTTTGGGACCTTTAAGAAAATATGCAGGGAAAAGATAACTCAAAAGTGCCGTCGGATAATTTTTCAATGTTTCCTGCCAGTCGGTCTGCAAATCCCATATACAAAAACCGGTATAATCTTTTGAATTCCAGTCATTCCAGCGGTATGATTTTACATCAAACTTTTTGTTGCCCTCGTGGTCGGGATGTGCGATAAAACCGTACCCGCCCTGACGGTTCACTTCGTCAATATATTTTTGCGGATTATTTTCCTGTTTATCGGTAACGACCGCATTTTTTATGTCAAAAGCAAGATAGTGATTGTATCTTGGCGAAATTTCCTCTGCTGCTATAACAAGAGTGTTTCCATGCCAGCCCTCGTATTTTTTCGCTTCAATTGAAAAATGGTCGGTTATGACGATGAAATCAAGTCCGCACCTGTCAGCTGATTCAATAATTTCATCCATTTTTTTGTGTCCGTCAAACGAATAAAAGGAATGAATATGAATTGCCCCGCAGTAATCAAACATATAACACCAGTGATTAGTGATTAGTGATTAGTGACTCAAAAAGAAAGTCACCATCAACTTTTGTTAAAGAAACATTTTTTAATTTAATTGCTTTTTTGATTTTTGAATAGCCATCTATTATAATGGGACAAACAAAAAACATAATTTTATCAACCAGTTTTTCCCTTAGAAATGATTGTGCAATTATTTCTCCGCCTTCAACAAGCAGCGACGAAGTACCAATTTTGCCGAGTTCAACCAACAATTTTTTAATATCCAGAAAATTATCCCTTGACGATATAGGGACAAGTTTTTTTGACGGGAGTTCAATTATGTCTATGCCCATTTTTTTAAGTTTTTCTTTTTTAGTTTTGTCTGAATTTTTTGACGTTGCAATTATCGTTTTTGCACCACCTTTAAGCACATTTGAATTAAGAGAAATTTTTAATCCGTCATCAAGCACAATTCTTTTAGGATTTCTGCCTTGCCCGTGCGATGTCAGTTTCGGGTTGTCTTTTAATACCGTATTTATTCCGACTAAAATAGCATCGGTCCGGCTTCGTAATTGGTGAACCATTTCTCTGGATTTTTCAGAGCTTATCCATTTTGAGTCACCGTCTTTAGTTTTTGTTTTACCGTCTAATGAATACGCCATTTTAAGAATCACAAACGGTATTTTTGTTTTCATGTATTTGATGTATGTCTCGTTTAATTTTTTTGCTTTGTTTTCAAGAATTCCGACTTTACAGTTTATGCTGTTTTTTTGAAGTTGTTTTATTCCTTTGCCCGAAACAGCCGGGTTCGGGTCTTTTGTTGCGATAACAACTTTTTTTATACCTGCTTTAATTATCTGCGGCACGCACGGAGGAGTTTTTTTATTGTAATGACAGCACGGTTCCAAGTTAACATACATTGTCGTGCCTTTTGGATTTTTACACTTTTTTAATGCCTCTACTTCAGCGTGATGTCCTCCGAAATATCTGTGATAACCTGTTGAAAGAATTTTTCCGTTTTTTACCACTACACAGCCAACCATAGGATTTGGACTAACTTTGCCAATTCCTTTCTTGGCAAGTTCTATTGCCAGTTGCATAAATCTTTTATCTGTGTAATCTGTGTTTTTCATCTGTGTAATCTGTGCTCTATAAATAAAAATTCCCCGAACGACTACACTGCTTCGGGGATTTGGAAAACAAATTTTTATAATACAACTCTTCTATCATCCGGACTTTACCGTCGGTATCTGAATTTCACAGATTCGGGTTCGCCACAGGCGACTTCGCGGACTGAACTTCGTTCAGCCAAGCATAAAGGCTCGGCTACAAAGAATTACCGCCGGTCAGGAATTCCTGTTTAGGTCACCCAACCCCGAAGAGTAACATAATTATACAAAAAACAAAACAAATGTCAATAAAATTTTTTAAAGAAAGAAATATAAGTGGTTCTGTCAAACACGCTGTTGACGGCGCTTGCAAAATCAAATCCGAAATCCTTCCATAGTATTCCGAGACCGAAATTTGTCCCGTTAATTTTTCCCGCTTTGTTGATGTAGCCGCCTCTCAAAAAAAGCCAGTTGAGATAAGAGTACTCGCCGCCGAATCTCGGACGGAAAAGGTCGCCGGTTTCCTTTAAGAAATCAAAAGATATGTCAAAATTGTTTTCGCGGGTATTTAATATGTTATATGACATTCCGCATCTTACGGAACTGGGCAGGTCATCTTTTACGGGATCATTGGAATAAATAACCTTTGTTCCGAAATTCTCGCCGGCAAATCCTATCTTTAAATTTCTTGCAAAGGTAACATTATATAAGATTCCGAAATCAACTGCTTTGGCGATCCCGATAGTTTTTCCAAAAATAGGATTTTTTTCGTATCTGTAAATGTATTTGAGATTTATTCCTGCGGATAAGTCGTAAAAAATATTTCTTCCGTAGGCGACTGAAAATGCCCAATCATTCCATATCAGTTCGCCTATATCATCATTGAACTCGTCAGTAACGGGTATCGGGGTAATTCTGTAACTTAATATTCCGATTGCAAGGGCGCCGTGTTTTTTTAGCGAATAAATTCCGCCCAGATATTGGACAACAGCATCGCCTTGCGGCGCCGCAGAATGAGAAAAAGTTATTTCGCTTTCCGAATTTGCAATACCTGCCGGATTGTGAAAAAATGACGATGCGTCTAATTTTACCGCAGCGGATGTTTCGGCTAAAGAAATTATTCTTGCTCCTCCTGCCAGTTTCAGGAAATCGGCACCGGTATGAGTGGCGGCGGGAAGGCAATTAAAAATTAAAAATGACACGAAAAGTGTCACCCCGAACTTGTTTCGGGGTCTAAAGAGATGCGAAATGACACGAAGTGTCACCCTGATGAAAATCAGGGTCTCGAGATGCTGAACCAAGTTCAGCATGACATGATTAAAAATTAAAAAGATTTTTTTCATTAGAATTTACAATTCAGCGTAAATCTGTGAATGTCGGTCAATTTTTCATGTGAGGTGAATGAATAATCAACGGAGATTATTTTTGCCGAAAATCCGGCACCGATTGAATACCTTTTCAGTGTAGTATATCCGCCTCGCAGTTTGAAATTTTTTACAGGATGGAGTTCAATTCCCAAATTACCGATAAAGATGTTTTCTCTCTGTCTGATACCGTCAACGGACAAAAGCAGTCGGGCAAAATTTCTGCTTATGCCTATCCGCAATTCCGACGGCAGAGAGTCTTTTTCACCGCCGAATGAAATTTTTGTCCCGAAATTTCTCGCCGAAAAACCGATTTCAAAAGGCAGGTTGTAGCCGGAATATATTAATCCTAAATCAGCCGCAAAAGCCTGCGCTTTTTCCCCCGCCAGATTCTCGTTCAGATATTTTACTGTTATGCCTGTATCCAGAGGATAGATTTTTCTCGCGTAGGAAATACCGACGACCGTATCGCTGTTTAAGAATTCGTTCCGTCCTATTCCGCGTTCGTCCCTTTCAACATCTTTTGACGACAAGTATTTTAATGCCAAGCCAACATTCCCTCTGATTTTATGGATGTATGTTGAGAACTTCATATCCTCAAAATTGACATCTTCAAAATATTCTATGTGCGAAAACGAAAAATTATAGTCGGGTAGGTTTGAAATTGCCGCGGGATTAAAATCCAACGATGCAAGATTTTCCGCCAGCGATGTAACCGCCTCCGCCATAGCGGATGTTTTTGCCGCGGGGCTTATTCGTAATAATAACCCGGCGGATGTGCCGGTGTCATTGCCTTCGGCAGAATTAAAAATTAAAAATGACACGAAAAGTGTCACCCCGAACTTGTTTCGGGGTCTAACAAGATGCTGAATCAAGTTCAGCATGACATGATTAAAAATTAAAATGATTTTTTTTATTGTCATTTTTTCAATACAGTAATTTTTCCTTTTGTAGAATCATTTTGGGTTTTTGCAACATAAAAATATATTCCCGATGCAACGGTAGAACCATTTTCGTTTTTACCGTCCCATTCTATAAATGTACCTGAACCGGTTAATTTCCTGACTGACATCCCTTCAAGATTGTAGATTTTTAATTCTATAACGGAATTATCCGGGAAATTTTTTATCGTCAGATTTCCGGTTGAAGGGTTGTAAGGGTTCGGTGCAGAGACGACATAATTTAGCGACTGCGGACCATACAAAACTTTTGAATAATAATCAGCCAAAAATTCATCCCAGTTTGTCGCCTGACAAAAACTTAAATTTACATATGGTGTAGTTGATACTGAAGGAGGGTCAGTATCGGGGTCAGGAGGATTGTTCCAATTTTCCCAGGCGTCTTTTGTCTTCGGAAAGTTTATGGATAACCCGTGAGAATTTTTATGCTGGTTTCCGACTCTGTTTGCAATCACACAAGTATTAACAGAGTTCATTACCGAGTTTGAAGCATTTCGTAGACCTGCAGAATCCAAATCGGGATTTTGTTCAACGATATATGCTAAATCATAAAGGTCAACACCGCCATATATGTCGTTTCCGGAACTGCCGAAATAGTCAACAGTATCTCTTATAAGATATAATGGCACTGTTTTTTTTGTTGCTTTGAGTTCATCCGCAAAATTATTTATTGCAGTTGCTAAATTACCAATTTGTGAAAGGTCAATTGCAGATGCAGTCCTGTTTTCTAAAATAGTTGAAAAATAAGAAACGGTATCGTCGGAATATGCCTTATCCCAGATTTCAACTATTTTTTGTGAAAGAGTTTTCGGGTCATAATTTGGATTTGAAATAAGTTCCGTCAAAATTCCGTCGTAAGGCCAGCCCTGCTCGTTTTCTTCGGAGGCAACGATGTAATCTGCACAATCCTTTATCTGGTATGCTACTTCTATTTGCGACATCAAACATGCATCAAGCCCGACGATGTCAATGTTTTTGCCGAGATATGTTTTTATCTGCGAAAGAGCAGTTTCTAATTCCGCCATTGTCAGATAATCATTATCGGATGTATCATCCCACGCAATTCCTTTTTTTAATTTTGGTGATTTAGGCCACCAGCCACCGCCGTGATTCCAAACGACGAGACAATAATGCTTGGCGGGATAATTCGCGATTGCCCATGTTGAAAATACAACAAGCATTGACGGGTCGCCGGTGTTTAATTCATTTGTTGTAGACGGTAAGAGTTCTTCCGACACAGATTTGGTCGGTGTGTTGATTGTGTAGGTATCGGTATCATGCTGGATTTTATAGATGTAGGTGTTTTCGTCGCCGTTTTTATCTGCAAGAACAATTATATTGACATCGGTTGAATTATCTGCGGTTTCCATTTTGTTAATATCCCGTCTGAGTTGGTCCCCGCCGAGAGAAGTATCTAAAGAATTATCACCCGCGATATAAACGATGAATGTCCATTTTGCCGCCGCAGTTAAATTCGCATTAAAAAATATGGACAGGCACATAACCTGTCCATATAAAAATAAAATCTTCTTCATATTTTAAGTAGCAAGAAATTTATAAATGGACATTTGTCCTTTTATCTTTTTATTTCAGAACCACTGCCCGTTTTGTTCCGATTTCTTTTCCGTTGACGCTGAGACGGTAATAATAAACGCCTCTGGAAAGTTTGTCGCCGGAATCATATTTTACGGAGTGTTCGCCGGGCACCTGGTCTTCGTTCACGACGGTGTCAACCTCCTGGCCCGCTACATTGTAAAGTTTGAGGGTCACCCTTCCGCCCTCGGAT
>Ga0210051_1002558_pt1 | contig 18279 bp, 21 predicted proteins | sample CryGey092014_all_FD_185464 | JGI IMG/M metagenome (GOLD analysis project Ga0210051, IMG submission 185464) | Groundwater microbial communities from aquifer - Crystal Geyser CG23_combo_of_CG06-09_8/20/14_all (SPAdes) (version 2) | ecosystem: Environmental > Aquatic > Deep subsurface > Groundwater... | reverse complement strand
ATCAATATCTGCATAAGCAAATGATTTATCTGTTGCAGAGTTTACTAGGAAATAGGGCGTAGACTGATGCCCTATTTTGATTGCATTAGGCCAGTTATTGTATTGAAGTGCATACATCCCAAAGCCATTGGAGTAGGCTCCTGTGTTGTTGTAGAGTGCATACATCCCAAAGCCATTGGAGGAGGCTCCGGTGTTGCTACGGAGTGCATACATCCCAAAGCCATTGGAGTAGGCTCCGGTGTTGTTGTAGAGTGCCTGATGCCCAAAGCCATTGGAGGAGGTTCCGGTGTTGCTGTAGAGTGCATACATCCCAAAGCCATTGGAGGAGGCTCCTGTGTTGCTGCGGAGTGCATACATCCCAAACCCGTTAGAGTAGGCTCCTGTGTTGCTGTAGAGTGCATACATCCCAAACCCGTTAGAGTAGGCTCCTGTGTTGTTGTAGAGTGCCTGATACCCAAAACCATACCCTAAGCTTGCAACATAATCTGATCCATTCCAAACAAAATCTTGAAACCTTGCAATGGGATTCCCATCATAGTTCAACAAAGGCCTATACTTGTTGTAATTAGTGACTGTTATGTCATCAGGGACAACATTGACAATCGGGAATGTAAAAATCCCCGCCGTGGTTTGAGGGGTGGTCTGATCTATCTTTAGATATTCATCATAAACCGACTTATTAACGATCTTGTAATCAGAATTCAAAATGTAGTTTACTAAAGCTGAATCACCTTTTAGCCCGTCCGATTTTATAACAGAATAAACTTTATTTGTCGATTCAATTACAATCATGTTCCCGTAACTTATCGGGGTTACGAATGTAGTTGTCGGTAAAGCAAAACGACGGATAGTTACCTGACTAAACAGGAATCCGGGAATGAGCAATAAAAGAAGAAATAGCTTTTTCATCTTAATAAGTATAAGAAACTGTAACGCGATCGTATTTATAGACAGGAATAGTAACGGTTATTTTATTAGTTGCAGCCGTGTATTGAGTTGCATTCAATTCATACCCGTTTAACGAGACTGTTATACCTGTCTCCGAACCTCCATCAACCAGGGGTGTATGCGCCAACGTCTTCTCAATATCAGAAATCCCTGTAGTTGCAACCTCCCAGCTTTCAGTAAAATAAACACGGGCTGCCACGGATGATGCAAGGGTAAAACCGCTTGTCCCGTTCTCTGTGATTGTCAAACCCGTTCCCGCTGTGATAGTAATATCAGTCGAGCCGCTGGTATTCGAGTGCAGTAGCGAGGTATTGGCAGCTCCTGCGGCGATGGTCAATTTACCCTCATTAGTAATATCCCCGTCTACCTCCGTACCTGTTACTTTGATTGTTTTGCCTGATACTGAGACAATATTGGTACCCGCCCCAGTGATCCACACCTTGTCGGATGGCGTCCCCCCGATAGTCATCGCGGCGTTATTATAATCCCCAGCTACAGTTAAAATTTGATCCCCGGTGTTCGACCCGGTGGATTTAATGTGTAAATCTACCGCATATTCAGCCAAGGCAGTGGTTAGGTTCAGAGTAGAAATACAGGGCTTTGTAACGTTCCATGTAGTCGAATCCGCAGCGCACCAAATGGTTGACCCTACGGGTAAGTTCTGCCCGAAAGCAGTTGTCAGAGTAGCAACACGGAACTGTCCGCTAGGAGTAGCCTGTGAAAATCCAATTAAGGATATCATCATGATTGCTGAAATTAATAGGTATTTTTTCATTGTTTTAAAATTAAGTTATCGTATTTGTAAGTATTTAAGTTTAAGTTTAATATCGTAGTGCCCTCACCAGACCAAAGGGAATTTTTTATAGCCGATCCGTTGTAAAATATAGACGTCTTATCCGTCAAAGTCAAAGGAGTTGTAATATTATTCTCATCGTTAACAGTTATCTCATACTCCCACACCCCGCCGATTGAATCCAGCACATGCTGCAACTGCCTATGTGTTGCCATCTTTGTCCAGCCGTATGCAGAACCTTTATAAAGCCATGGTATCAAATCCAAAGTATTGTACCCCCAAGCGTGCGAAGTTATCTGCTTAAAATCCGTCCCCGTAGGCTTAGTATCCTGCCCCGCTAGTGAAAGCGCAAGGAGTAAAATGATTATAAGCAGACTATTTTTCACATCACAAAGTTAACGAATAATTATGAATCCTGTGTTTTCAAATCCTAAATCAAATAATATAGTGTCTATTAAATTATTTACAAGCGTTATAATAGGCGGCTGTATCAATAAAGTTCGGGTGTCACCGTCGACCAGCCAACATTCAATAACCGGATATTGGCCGTATATGTCCGCATAGTTAGTATTATAGTCCGAAACGGTAGGTGTCGCTGTCGAAGTAAAAGGAATAACAGTAGCACTTACCAGCATCCAGCTACCTGTAACATGTCCCGCTTTCAGATACTTTCCAAAGTCCCTGGCGACAACTGGAGTATGATCCAGGGGGTTTGTAACTTCATGCAATCGGTTGTGAGACAAGGGAGCCGACCCGCCTCCACTCGACCCGCCTCCACTCGACCCGCCACCACCTGCTAGCGTTTCATCAGCTACAAATGTAGTCAAATCGTATTCGTTAATCAATAGCAACTCGACTTTTGTAGACGTACCAGCCACATAGTTCAAAATCTTCTTTACAAAATAGAACCCCGGAAAATTCTGAATGTAAACAAAACGGGCGTGTATAAACCTATTTATGTCTACTTCGTTAAGGTCAAAAAGAAACGTGAATATTCTGTTTGACTTGATAGCCGAAATATAATCGCCATAATATTTATTGCCAATATTCTGCATTGACAAACCCTGACCATCATCGACCACCCCATCGGGGATTGTGTTGAAATAAGAAAACAGCCTCCCGGTTGTGGTAACTGTAATATCGTATGTCTCACCAAATTTCGTAATAACGGGCAATGAGGCCTCATTGCCCGAATAGGTGTAAACCCTGAAAATCCTGGGTTTGCATTTGCCATCAAATTTAGTTCCATCCACGGGATCGGTTTTAAATTGACGCATCGAGCAGGTTTCTATACCTTGAAAAGCGTAAACAAATGGAGGCACTCCCTTGTTGAATAAAACAATACTATCCGCCGTAGCTGCGAATTTAGAGACAAACAAATCTTTTGAATCGCCATCGGTTTGATATGAGGTGAAATAAACATCTCCAAATTCTTCATCGGGTTCATATCTCAAATAGTTTTTTTCCTTTAGGCCTAAGTTCCACTCAATTTTAGGACGATCAAAATTCACCAGTTTATTAGACCAGTCAACAGCATCCGCTTTTTGAAGGTCTGAAATATTAAAAAATACCGGGTTTAAATCTACTCCTGTGTTTTGATTTTCCAAAAGCAGTCCGTAAAACTGCATTACTATTTTAATGAAAGTAAGCAAGTCCCAGTCCGGTAGGTTGTAATTCACATCGAACGGCATCATGAATTCGAGCTGTTCCTTTTTAGTTGCATCTTGAACTAACTCGATACTGAATAAAGCGGCGTTTTTTTCTAAACTAACTACCCGATCAACAGAGGCCAACATATAAAATGCCGTTGTAACTTCTAAATAAACGGTGTCCCCTTTGCTTAAACTTACCACCTCTGAAACATTGATTTCATGAGGTGATACTTTAATATCTTCACTCGTATACTCGACCGACCAAATCGAAATATTGTCATCCTCATTTGAATGAACTAAGTGAATGTCAACATTTAAAGTGTCTGCAAGAGAAATTGCCAACGGGTCTACCGTGTTTAATAAATTAGATAATAATGTGATATTGTAATCCCCCGTCCGGGGGACTGTAAATTTTTCAACACCTAATCCATCTGTAAAAATGTTCCCCGGATTTGGGGAGATGTGAGTACATAAAGGAAATATTTTGACAGTTGAAGTATTGGTATTTTTGTCCGGGATTAGAATAATATCCGCATCAACTTTACTAAAAGCAGCCGAAAACGGGAGCAGTGGATTGGCCATCTGGGTCATTATCGGCATCCATAAGTCTTCTTCTACAATCGCTTTTATGGTTGTAAACGCCGAGGGTTCATCTTGAAAAGTCGCTATGTAATCCCAGATCAACCCCCAAAGATAATGAACGTTAACCGCCGGGTGCAATCGGTCAACGTGCAATCCAACATTTTCAAAGGTATTCCCGTAGTCTGCCAACACCCATTTAACCTCCGTTGTCTCGTTGTCATAAATCCAGTAATTCCAATCCAAAACAGGTAAAGATGTAATGTCTTTTAATTTAACTCCTTCAATGTTTTTAATCCATTCAAGATTCCCGAATTGGACATTTATACTGATCTCGTTTTCAGAACTTAGTAACCTAGCTTGTTGTTTTTGGAATATAGGGACACCGTTTACAAAATAGGAAGCCTCGGCCTTATAACCAGACCATAAAAAACTGGGCGATGTATTCGGCTTTTCGGCGAACTTCGCGATATTGATATTTACTTTAGATAAAGGCAGTTTGATTGTCAAAGAGTAGTTTCCGCTAATCCCGTTCAAGTCTGAAATTTCAGAACATGCAAAATTTAGAGGTATGGAAACATCCCCAATGTCGGCTAATTGGTCATTTATATAAAGCTCTTTGCGCATTGGTCGCCTATCGCATTAATCGAATACCTGCGTATTAGTGCTGTGTCTGAGCAAGTGAAAGAATCGTCAAGGTCTTTCAGTCGGATATACTGCATGACCTCGTTTAAATATGTGTTTCCTGTTTTGGCGGCATCATCGGCGGCGACAAGTTTCTCCTTCAAAGGTGGCCGCTCCGATTCCTGTGTATCTTTGTTTACAAAGCCATACCGGGTTAATTGCCCATCTGTATTTTTGATCAACCGGGAATAGACAAAGTAAGCAATTGATTTTTTTAAACCACTAAAGACGTATTTTCGGTCATCAATCGTGTAAACGCCCCCGTCTAAAAGCATTTCTTGATCTGTCGTTAATGTTGTTCCGATTTGCGCCTCGCTTAATGCAATGTACATCTGCTCGCCAAGGATCGGTTTGACATCAATTTGCTCTGATTCGCCTATATATGTTTCGATGTTTGCATCTAAATAATGTGAGCTTATCGGCCTACACAGTGTCCGTATTTCCGTTGCTGTTGTCAGATTGTCCATATTTCAGAGGTATGATTGAATAGTTATTTGTCGGATTGATCGGACGTTCAAAGTTAGTAAATATTTCAGTAAAGAAACGCTCTAATTGCAGACGTTCTGAAATTGTGATAGTATTGTAATACTCATAAGCGTCTTGCATTGCCTGTAGGGTGAACCCGGTAGCCACGTTTTCCATCCTTAAAATAGGAGGTTGAAGAAAAGCCTTTCCTATTTTCGAGCTGGTTATTTCGGTGCTCACTTTCATGTTTGCAACTACATACTGATCTATCGCGAAGGGGACAAACTCCGGTGATTCCTCCTCAAATTCAATTTCTACATCAATAATTTTACAAGCGTTTTCGTCACCTTGAAACTGTTTGAAGTTTTGAGAAAATGTGTCCACTACCGGACGGCCATATTCATCAACATTCCCACTGCCTTCTGCTTTCTTTCTTATAAGCATCCCTGCCGGAAGGAAATTCATACGGGTATTTCTGTATATCACATTACTGATCCCTGCTTCCGTGCTTATATCTGTTATCGCAGAATCATAAATCGGTTTAGGATAAACCATATCCCCGTCTAAAGAGAAATAATATATCTGTCCTTTGTAGTTATCAATCCCTCCTGCGGCTTCAATTTGCGCCTGTACGATCGACTTGATAGGATTGTATTTATCAATAAGCGTGATAGTATCTTTACTTACCCTCGTTAACCTTTTCAGCTTTGTCCAGTCCCTATGCAGGGCAATCTTTGCAAAGTTCCCTGTTTCATCTTCGATCTGAAAGCGGCAATGCTCGAACGGGACGTGTGTAATATCTGTTTTGACACCCAAAACATTATAATTAACATGAACGGCAAAACCCCCGTAGTCTGCAACATCTTTAACTAAAAGATCTAAAAGTTGGTCACACGTCAACCCTTTTGAGTTTACTTTCTCTTTATAAAAAACAGTATCCAAAAATCCACCTCCCTGCATGAATTTTTGATATGTAGATATACACCCCTTCGCCGTCACACTTGCACTCGTCACCGTTTTTATCTTTTGAGGGTAGTCATTTTTTAGCCCGTAGTTTTGAATCCCAAGAGACAAGCCATCAACAACTTCAACCCTTTGTTTTTCGATTTTTACATTTGTAAGGTTCATATAATTTCTTTTAATAAAAAAAGGCTGGCCGCTTTGACCAGCCTTTTAGCGTGTGTTATAAACGAGACTGCCAATCATGCGGAAGGACAGAGAAATAAACATACTTCGATTTATTGTGTTTCAAATGAATCTCAGCTAGTTTATTCGTGAGGTTTTTATTCGTTGCGAAATGTGAAGCTTTTGAAAAGATTTCTAAAAGGACACCTCCTTTGAGGCGATATTCGCAATTATAAAGGTCAAGAAAATGCGACTGATCTTTTTTCCATACTGCGTACAGTTCAAAAAAAGCATCACTTATACAGTTTGAGCAAGTCTTGGACATCGAAACATGAAATACTTTCAGGTACAACCGTTCGATAGCGTCTTTCTCGTCTTGATCCAGCACCTTTGCAAGTGCTTTTCTGGCTATTTCAGGAGTAAAGAAGTCCACAAAGGTCAACCCCTCGGACTTCTCTACAACTTTTTTTCTGCTCTTAGCCATCGCTTAAATTGTTACGAGCGCTTCAATCATCGCTCTGGTTGTAGCAGCATCAGTTTTATAAACGGATAACGGAGTTGATGGTCCGCCAAGTTCTTTCAGCGTTGCAAACCAACCACCCTGAGTATCTGCATCGTATTTTAACGAGGTAAACGTCTCGCAGCGAAGCCCCTTTTTCCATCCGACACATTCCCACGTAGAATCCCCCGGGGTCAAAGCCTTGTCGATGTTTTTGTATTTGTTTTCCCAGATAACTACAAATCGCCCGTTTGCGATACCCTCCACGTTCTCCTTTGTTTCAGGGTCATTGTCAAAAATAATAAAAGGGAATGTAGTAACCCAGGTATTTTTGAACCTCTTTTTTTCCATTTCAGTCCCTGCACCTAAGAACGAATCACCAAGCTGATTTACTTTGTAGGCTGTTTTTCCAGCTTTCAAAATAATGTCATTCAGAGTAAACGCCGTTGTTCCGTAGCTCGAAAGGTCAAAATCAATGTCTGCACGGTTCAGGATATACGCTACGTCCTCCAGTTCAGGGACGAGGGCGTTATCGCATTTCACCTGTATATCTCTTGAAATTACACTGTCACAATTAGCCATAATTATTTTTCCTTTCTTTTAGATTGCATATTGGAACAATGTGTCGTCAAGAATCAACACGCCGAATTTGTCACGTGCCAACATTTTAGCGTCTTGGTCGTCATCAGAAAACCATGTTTTAAACATACTTACAAGCTCGGTATTTGGTGCACCAAGATACATATTTCCCTTTGTAGTGAAAACGGCACGGTGAGGGTTATTCCAGTAAGTTAGGTTGTCCTCATATTCACGGATGTAGGAATCCCACAACTGAATCGGATAGATGTCTACGCCTTTTCTACGGAAGAATTGAAGCCCATCAATTCCGGTTTGCCATTGTATCTCTGTATAAATCGTTCCGGCTCCTGATAGTTGCTTTTCGTATGCGTCAACAAGTGACTGTGTACACATGATAAACTTATCGGGTTGGTTCCTTAATTTCAGAGGCGCATCATAAATCAATGCATCAATGATCTCAATTGCATTCGTCAATTTTGACTGTTGCAGCGCATAAGTAATCTGCTCGTTTGCGTCGATGTTGGTCAAACGCAAAGGAGAAGCGGCGACAAGGGTGTTGAATTTCTTGAAAAATCCATCATTGGTAGTGAACAAATTGGCGTTAAGCCCATCTGTAATTTTCCCACCTGAGGCAATATTGGTGGCTGTAAGGTCACCAAACCAAGACAAACGCCAAAACATGCGCTTCAAGGCGTCAATCATGAGTGGAGAGAGTATCTGTGCGATAACGGTTTCCCCAACATCAGCGATGTCAGTTCCTTTAAGCAAACCTGTACGGGCTGCTGTTGCGTCCAAATCTTTATAACAGATTTTTTCGGGGACTTCCCACTCACCAAGCACCCATGTTTTCTCTACGCTTGCTGCCTGTGAGCTGTTATAAGTAGGTGCGCAGGTTGTCCCTCCAGCAAGTCCTACCTCTGCAAATGCCCCTACACCATCCAGTTTATCGCCGTTTTGTGTGTTGGGCTGAAACGTGTGAAACTGTCCGATGTCTCCACCTTCAACAGTTGCCAGCCTTACTAATTCTTGAAAGGGTGCTAAAATTCCATCGTTGTTAACAACAAAATTAGCCCAGTTGATGCCAGTTGATGCCATGTCTTTTTATTTTTTATTGAGTAATTTTTTTTTCTTGTTTACTGCTTTTTGCATTGGTGAAAGGTTTGGTTCCTGTTCAGTCCATTGACGGTTCTCAGGGAAAAACTTTGACTTCAACCCTGATAGTTCGGTTTTCAAAGCTACGGCCTCGGCTGTTACCGTTTTGGCTTCTGCCAATTGAGTTTCAAGATCGGCGGCGGCCTGAGCGTTTGCGCCTTTCAATGCTTCCAGTTCTGCTTTCAAAGCATCGTTTTCAGTTTTCAAAGCATCCATTTCGGAATTGGCCACATCAGGGGCGACTACCTCGGTGATAACTCCACTTAAAACGGTAATAACTGTTCCGTCCTCTAATGTGAAAACCCCGTCCGGCGTGGCCTTGTCTCCGATTGCCGGGTCACCTGCCTCACGTTCGACTGTGAGAGTTGCCCCGCTTGTATCGGTTAATGTTAAATTAACGGCATCAGGATTGAATCCTAGAAACTTCACGAGTTTATTAAGGATTGTTTCCTGTTTTGCCATAGCTGTTGACAATTCTTTATTCTCCATTTGATTAAAATTTGATTTCCAGTTATTATTTATTGCTGGTAAAATTTGCGAAACGAAGCCAAGACGTAAAGCCTCTCGCGGGGTTAAAATTGTCTCGGCGTCCATCATTGTTTGAAGTTCGGCACGGTCTGCCCCTGTTTTTGCTACATAGAAATCGAGTAGTTTTGTTTCTTCTGCTTTTAAATCGTTTGAAAGTTTGGCTAGTTCATCTGACTTGTATGCATCTGCTAAAGAAAAAGCAGGTATATACGGCATGTGGATCATGATACTCCCATGCGGATATATTTTTCTGTTTTCTTTTTTGGCTGCTAGAAGAAGAATGGTAGCGATTGAAGCACACATACCTTCAACGGTCATGTAGATCTCTTTGCCTGATTGCTGTAAAAGGTCATGACAGGTGTAGCCCTCAATGACTGAACCCCCTCGGCAATGCAAACGCCCGTCTATCCGTTCATCTGTTGAAGTTTGTAAAAACTCTCCTAATTGTTTTGCGGTAAAAGCATCTTGATGATCTCCAAAAAAACCGACCGTGTCGTTTTCATTCATTATATCATCATAAATTTTCAGCAAAGCCATTTTTATGTATTTGTCTACAAAATTAGTATAGGCTAACTAAAAAAAGTTGCTGTTGTTTTGCAATTGTATTTCCCGCTCTATTTTCGTTAAAATAGTTTCAGCCCATTTCTTTGAATCCACTTTTTTAGAACGATTCTTAATAAGCGAATAAACACCCCAAAGGATTAAAAACAGACCGATCATAATTCACTTTCCATCTTTTTTATAATACGGTATACTTTCCAACTGCTCTGCTTAGTGTCCTCAGAAACATTTTCAACGGCTTGCATCTGTTTGCATTCTTTGCGCTCTTCTAAATACCGTTTGTAAACATCGACTTGATTATGAATGTCGATAGGCATAACGCCATATTTAATCAGCTCCTTCACTACTAGCTCATTGTCGCAAACAAAGTCGTATAATTTCATCTTCTTGCGCTTTGTTCGATAAAAGTCAAACGGTCATCGGCTTTATGAAATTCCTGCAGGTCAAGTACCGGGGCTGGCATAGACCCCAAAGCTTTTTTGAAAGCGTTGGCCAGAAAGTCTTCGCCCATAACCTCTGCGGACTTATTGACGGATTGAATAGCCACACCCCCACCGGCAAGGTTTAAACCTGAAAGTAAAGGGGCAAACATCCCGGTAGATTGCGCTGTTAAGATTGATTCGTTTGCGCTAGCATTGATAGGCACTGAATCGGACTTACCTGATCCGGGACCTTCTATTAACCCTCCTATTGCTTTGCCCGGTACTTTAGCTTTTTTAAATACTGCTTTTGCTTGTGCTATCCCGGCCAATGCCGCCCCAACGGCAACGGCTATTTGAGCGGCATAGTCAAACGCCGTTAACCCTTTTGCGGATGCAACGGCCTGAGCAATCGAGACCCCGGTATTTAGAAGAATTGAAAACAAAGCCAACGCCTTAGCCCATTCTGCGCCTTCTTCTCCTGTGTCTTTTAATAAGTCGCTTAGTGTATCAAAGCCATTCATAATTGCCTGAGCAAATTTAAACTCACTTTCACGTATGCGATTCATTTCATTTGTCTGCTCTTGCTGAATTTGGGTAAGCTCTTCTTTTAAAGCCAGTTTTCGTGCTATAAATTGCTCGTCTGATTCCTCTTCCATTTGAGTAATACTAGCCAGCTCTTTTTGTTTTTGCGATAGTTTTATAGACAAATAGTCTTCCCCGGCTTGTCTTGCTTCCTCAACCTGATTTTCAAATCCTAACCGAATCTCATCCAGCACCTTTTGTTTTGCCTGCTTTGTGTAGAACAATTCAAGGTCTGCACTTTCTTTCGCAAACCGCTCACGAAGCAATTGCTTCTCCTTTTCGTTTATTTCGGTGTTAGCTAGTTCGGTATCGAGTTTAACTTGTAAAGCTGCAATTCTAAGGTTCTTTTCTTCTTCACTTCCTTTCTTTGCAATATCAAGTTGTAGATTGATCTGTCTGGTTTTGGCTTCCAGAATATCGCCTGAAATAAAATCTTCAATCTCTTTTATGTTAGCCTCGTCAAGTTGCTTTTTCTTTTGATAGTATTCCTTATCGAGTGCCAATACCAACTCATTCACCTCTTTTTTGTTCTTCCCGGTGAACTCGGCGTTTCTCTTTAGGTCTTCTACTTTTCTCTGTTGAGCCTGTAGTCTTGACATTGATTCCTTTTCAAAACCATCCTCCATCATGTTTAAAATAGAATCTTGCAACTGTCTTTGTATCCCGATAGTGGCATCCTGTATAGACTTAGCTTCAAGACGTTGAGCGTTTTTGATTTTATTGTCTCTTGACTTTTTTATTAAATCCTCTTGTTCGGCTTGTTTTGCATTTTGTTCCATAATGTCACTGTAGAACTTCAATAATAATTCAGCTCTTTTTGCAAAGTCATGCTTATAAATATCGAGGTTGATTCGTAGGTTGGCTTCTAAACTCGACCTTGATACATCGAAACTGTTTTTTATAGCATCTAATTCTGCTATTGTTGAACTATTAATCAAAGCGGTTTTTTTTGATAGCCCTTCTGCCATTATTGATATTTGCATATCCCTTTTGGCTTTCTCCTCTGCAATTATTGAGGCTTGAATAGTACCAAGTTTTTGCCCGGCTTCTTTAGCAATTTCACTTTGACGGTTGTAATAAGTCAAATATTCATCCAATGCTGATACGTAAGCGTTCCGTTGATCTTCGCTTAGTTTCCTATTCGCATCATCTGTCAGTTGTAATTTAGAATCAATCATCTTATCATATAAACCAACCTCCTGTGAGATATTGGCTATCGCCCCCTCAAATACTATTTTCGCTTGTTTGGCTTGTTCTTTTGAAAGTGATATTTCCATCTCCATAGCCTCGATCATGGCTTTCTTTCTTTCTACACCCTCAACCGATCTATTATTCGCTACGGCCATTAGATTGTTTAATTCCCTTTGTTCAAGTTTCTGCCTGATCTGTAAATTGATTAAAGCGTCACCGGCAAAGTCCGCCGCTCTTAACTGGTCTGCATATTCTTTAGCTGCTTTCCCTGCATCACCAAATAATGAGGCAACCGCACTCATTGCCTTTTCAAAACCTCCGGCCAGTAACTCTACGAAGTCCCCTAATATTCCAAACACGATACCAAGAATCAATTTCAACGGTGCAAGCCCACGGGTAAATTTATCAACAGCTTCCTGATTCCGTCCTAATGCCTCCTTTAATAACATGAACACCCCGACTACAATAGCAATGATCGCAAAGATAGGATTTGTTGCAAGTAGTTTCATCGCTCCATTAAGTACAGAAGTCCCGCCGCTGGCTTCTAAGGCTGCTATTTTGAAAGCTTTATAACCTACAATCACTTTTCCAATTATAGTATTACTGAATCCCATCTGGCTGTTAGCTTCGATAATCGAATCAGTATAGTTACCCACGTTCCGGGAAGTATTCCCTAATGCTTTCTCCTCCTCCTTTAATTCATCTGAAAGTTTCTTTATTGCCAATCCCTGTTCAACTCCTGCCGCCGTGTTCTTTTTCTGATCCTCTGATAGCTTAGCATAAGCGCCGTTCATGTTTGATAGTATCGCCCGCTTTTCATTCAACGACCCTAATTCATTCCCAATGATTTTAATGTTGTTGTTTAACTCCGCCCCGATAGCCTTATTCGAGTTTTTAAGCTCAATATTTTTCAACGTCAAATCAACAACGGCCTGTGATGTAGTGTCCCCCGCAGCCTTTAAATCTTTCAAGGCTTTGTTGTTTGCCTCAATTTCAGTTTTGTTCTTCTGAAACGAAAGAAGCAAATCATTGTTTCTTTTCTTTAACTCTGAATCATTTTCTAACTTTAGTTTGAGAATGACATCCCTTGTTTCTGTTGTTGCCATTATAGTACTATTATTGAAAATTCAATATCATGATAGTCGTTATCATTCGACAAGTTCCAGCTCGCATCGTTTACAATGACCTGTATCCACCAGCCGCCATCCAAATACATATCTACCCTCTCGGAATCCGAAATCATTGCGATGTTTTCAAATTCATTCGTAGTCAACATAAAAGCACCAAGCATAATAGTTTTATTTTTCTCTTTATTAACTACCTTTCCCGCTCCTTTGTTATAACTGTTTGAAAATGAGAGTGTCTTAGGGACTGCTACTACTGTGGTTTTTATTTTTGAGACGTTGTCTTTTCTTATAAAATAATAAGAATCAGTACCTCCTAACCGATTTATCCACCTCAGAAATACGCCTCCTGATATTTCAGGAGTAATATATTTACACATAATTTCACTCAAGTAGGTATCTGGATAAGGGTTTTCGCTAATAGTTACATATTTTGTTTCGCCTGGCATTGACCACGGGGGATTGGACAGCTTAAGTATATCAAATGTGGTGGTATCTTGTACTAAAGTTGTGGACTGAATCGCACTATATAGATAGTCAAATCCACGGTTTTTCCATGCCGTCCAGCGAATTTCAAGGTCAAAAGCTGTTGAAGGTGTGTACCCACGACGTGAAAAACACAACTCGAAAGGATATCCGACAAAGATAGAGGGTTCATCGAATTCAGTCAGCCATTGCATCTGAACATCTGCACCCTCCGCCTGTAAATAATCATCAATATCTATGCTATCTGTCGGCTCTATGCCACCATAAACAAAAACATGATCTTTGTTATAAATTGATGTTTGTGCCGTATTGATGTAGACTTTTATTGTGCAAAGCCTATAATGTCCGAAAGCATAACTAAGCGAGGCCACGAACTTTTCAAACTCTTCAAGTAACAGTAAATTTTTAGCAATCCCCGAAATATCAACGGTCATCAATACTCCGGATGTTACCGGATCAGTCGGGGCAATATAAACCGTCTCAGCCAAGAGAGTTGCCCCGTCATAAATCTTTACCGTTGCATAATCAAGCGTTTCGGTTGTCTCCTGCTTAAAGACAAGGTTTATCGGGTTATTAACCCAGAACCATTTCGGGAGTTCTTGAATTATCATGATGCTGTTTCTTTTTGTAATAATGACAAAATTTCTTTTACCTGATCTTCACCTAATCGACTTAGGACGTTTTCAATTGTTTTCGCAATCTCGTTTGAAAATATATCTGATCGCCCTCCCTGTCGGTGTAATAATGTCCCTTCATTTGCTATTTTACGGGCTACCAAATAAGCGAATGATTTAGGGTTCTCTACTGATATTCCTTTATCACTTATCCACTTTAAAATAATTGCTTGGAATCCTTTAGGTACTTTCCCCTTTTTTCGTCCTGTCTCCAAAACGGCAAAGAAGCCACGCCCGGATAACTCGCCTGAATCTTCATCAATATCCACCTTTAAACTTTTGATAGTCTTACCACTCGCCTTTTGCCCTGCTGCGATATGATTCTGTATAATCCTATTCTTTAAGCTTTCCAGTTCAGACTTTAATATAGTGAATTGTTGTAGTCTCATTTAGCAAGGTATTTTTATTCCTGCACGTTCTTTTATCGAAGCCGACAATATTACCCCGCAAAGGTTTGAATCAAGACGATCATAAGTGACTTCATAGCGGATTTCTTTGATAGGATAAAAGTACCCTGAACTATTTGCTAAGATTACAAACTCAACCATTAGCTCCTTCATGGAATTTACACAGTTGTTCGTATCTGAAAAATCAGCGTCCAAAACAACTTTGTTCATGAAAGCAATAAGCACATTAGGATTGTCGAGTGCCTGAGTTCCGAACTCCATCGAACCAGATACCGGGTTGATATAAATCACCGCTGGCATCACTACTGATTCAGCTGCAATGTTCACCTTCCACCAATCACCGCCAATAAAATTCGGTGAGGTATTCATCGAAAGAACAACATCTAATATTTTCTGCTCAAATGTCATGGGTTATGTATTAATAATCGTTTGCAATATCAGCTCTTATATGCCTAAGCGTTGAATCAACCCCGATGTGTTGAGCTACAGAAGGATTTGTACATATAAATCTCCCTCCTGTCTTTTGAATAGAGTGGAACATTGTCCAGTCCCAGCAGTTGTTGGTAAGTGAAGGGCGGACGTGCTTTTTATAAGCAGACTTAATGAAGCATAAGTTACCACCTCCTACAAATGAAAACACCTGCTTAGTTGGCTTATATCCGTTACAATTAATATTTGCAGGAGGTAATTTGTAATCGCATTTCATGAGGTTTATTTTTTATGTGATTCAGCTAATATTTTTCTCAGTCTCTTTTGATAGTTCATGTTGTCAATGTCGATCTTTAGCATCTGAAATACGGTCGCTTGTGATAGATTTAATATTTCATCATGTGTATATTGCGGACATCGTTTTGCAATATTATCAATAATTCCGAATAAACCGTGATTTAATTTTTTTACCCCTGCTTTTAATTCCTCCGGCTCTAGGTCATAAACCAAATACTTCTCGTCACGTTCATTCAAGTCGCTTAACCCATCCGCTACCATAAATGAAAAACGTAGTACTTCGCCTATTTTCATCTTCCCTACATTCTCGATATTATGAAGAACTTTTAAAGGTAACATTATAAAGTTATCAGAGTTCAAATCTGACAGGTCTATCCGTTGTCCATAAGTGATCGTGTTCAAGTCTTTAATCCATTGATCCGTTAAAGGTAATGATTTGCATTCTAATATAAACTCCGATGCTTCAAAAAAAAGTGAACGCTCTATAAAGTCATTCACGGACATGTCGAAAGTAAAGGGGGTTAAAAGTTCCATTTAGCTGGTTTGTATTGGGGTTTAACTTTAGTCAACGGTGCAAGGGCATACCTTATCCCGTCAATGCAATGATTATTCTTGTCGATAATATCAGGTAAAATATCGCCTGTTCGTTTGTCTGTCTTGTACGAGTACAACCGGAATTCCTCGGCCGTATGCTTGCAATCGGCGTGGATCACAACCTGTTCAAACGAACGTATAAAGCTGATCCCGTCCTCAACTGAACCCTTCCAGTTGGATACTGATTCGATTTTAAAATGTTCACCCTTCATGTAGTTTACCAACTCAGGCCTTGCTCTGTCGGCTCTTACCATGAAGCTACGAACCTGGGGCATCTTGTCCCACATTGCCGGGGTGTCTTTTATCTCGCATCCGATCTTGTATAACTCATTTCTGATATAAAGACGGTCATCCTTTATGTAGACTTTTATTAAAGTATTCGGGTCTTGTGAGAATCCCCAATCAGCTCCAAACAGGGGGTCGCCAAAAGAATCGTCAACATCAAATGAACTTACAATATATTTGCCTTTAAATATCTGTGCATCTGAATGTGCTCTCACCTCGCCAAGCCAGATATGGGCATACGATTCATAGTCTATTCGCTTCAAGTATTCAGCTTCATCAATAGTCTCCTGTGAACAATCAAAGTTTTTTAGATAGTCAACTTTTCGAACAAGAGTTTTTGGCGGGGTGTTTAATATAAATCTTTGATAAACCGGGTCGGTTACTAAATCGGGATTGAAAGATATAATAATCTTGCTTCCTGATTTTCTTATTGTCGGTATAAGGATTGACCATGAACGCTCTGATACTGAATGACTTTCTTCTACCCAGCAAACATCTGCACCCTCAAAGGATTTTAACGAATCAATAGTCATTCCATTCAGCCCCTTGAAAACGAACTCTGAACCATTTAAGCCTATTATCGTTGTCCGTTGTATATCAAAAGCATAATTTAAACCAAGAAGCTCGATTTGATTTGATAAAAGCCTGAGTACAGAATCACTAATCGAGTTTTGAATTTCACGGGCGCAAAGGATTAGACTATTCGAGTGCTTCATCGAAAAGCCAATAAGGGATCGGGCGATTTCCCACGATTTACGCCCGGCACGACCACCATAGTAGACCATGTATCTGTATGATAGGTTTGATTCATACAGCTCTACAAAGTCCTCTGTCGTAGTTAACTGTGCATTCATTTTTTGATAGTTACTTCAAAGCCTGTTATCTTTTCTCCATCTGTTATGACATCAATCGACTGTTTAGACTTCCCAAACCCCCTATCTAGCAGCTCCTGTGCTGCTCTTACATCACCTTTTGTAGCTTTTGCCCTTAGTGCTGCTAATATCGCATCCAAAGCCGTCTTTCCGTCTTTCTCCTCGTTCAGTATCTTAGCGATTGCGTCACGCAAGTTTGGCATCTTGGGGCGGCCTTTTGGGTTGCCGCTTTCACCTTTGTGAAATGGCATTAAGTTTTCGGGTGCTCCTCCTTTTCGTGCCATCGTATTACTGTTTATTTACTGTTATACCGTTCTTTTTTATTATCAATGTCGGGTCAAATTTTTTCATTCGATCAATTATGATTTGGCAGTATTTGGGGTCTATTTCCATCCCGCAAATTTAAACAAATTTCATAACGATGTCAAATACTGAATTGAATCCGGGTCTTATAGTTTAAATTTTTCAAAATAAAACTTAGCGTCCCAGCCAACTTCTTTAACTAATCCAAATCGGATTGCATTCCTATACGAGGCTGTTTGATAAAGTCTTGGTATAGAAAAATCAATTTGGTCTCTAAATTGAGCGACCGACATTGAGTGTTTATAGTTGTTGCATTGTGGACAGGAGGGGAAAAGATTTTCAACTGTGTCCCTTTCGGGGTGTTCTTGAACTTTTGATCCCGGTAACCTGACTAAAGGCTCCACGTGGTCTATGTGCATATGTTTTTCGGTTGATGTAAGCACACCTTTTTCCAAAGATTTTTCAGATTTTATCTCGATTGATCTTCATTGATATAATTTTTTGATTTATACGCCGTTTGCTATTCACGAATGTACACACTAAGCAACCTCAAACCCCGACCGTTGCCGTTGTTTCTTTCATATTGATAGATTCTCCTGATAGCAGGCTGTTGAAATAAGGGATCAAATCCTTTAACATTGTATACTTTGCTATTAGCAAACAGCTTAAACAAGCTCCGATTTATCAATGTCTTTTAATTTCAAAAGGTGTTTAATCATTAAATCAAAAGCATCGTCCGACACATTAAATCGAAGTTCCTCAATTGTTCGCTGTCTGACAATATCACCCTCATTTGTTAATAAGTATTTTGGTTTGTCAACTAAGAAAATAAGTTCATGAAACCTTTTATAAGTTTCTTCGCCATTTTTATTTTTTTCCTTTGAATAAAAAATGTTTGTTTTGATTGATAGTAAATGATTCATAATTAATTAGTATTAAATTGTTTATAATTAAAAGTCGATTTGCTAACACGTAATATAAAAAATTGGCTAACAGTGCTTGTGGTAAATTGAAAGTGACTGCAAAGCCAAGTTTTCATACCACCACC
>Ga0210051_1002555_pt1 | contig 18296 bp, 21 predicted proteins | sample CryGey092014_all_FD_185464 | JGI IMG/M metagenome (GOLD analysis project Ga0210051, IMG submission 185464) | Groundwater microbial communities from aquifer - Crystal Geyser CG23_combo_of_CG06-09_8/20/14_all (SPAdes) (version 2) | ecosystem: Environmental > Aquatic > Deep subsurface > Groundwater... | reverse complement strand
CAACAGGAGAAAAACCCGTGCAGGACGGCACAATAAGATACCTTCTTTTGCTCTTAGGCATTTCTGTATATAGGAATGCAATATTTTTATGCCTTTCTTCTTTCTGCTCCGCTACCGCTCCGCAGTTCGACAAGGCATGTACATCCTCGCTCACGCTCGGTATTAACATCTTTAAATGGATTAAATATTTTGCAGTTTGCTTAGGGCTGTTTTTCTGAATTTTTTCGGGTATTTTTCCAAATACGACATGAACTTCTTTTTGTTCATCCTGCTTATTATGTTCTTTAACACATCAGCATTCAGATATTCTTTGAAGTAGAAGAGATCAATAAGAGTCTTTTCCAAATCTGATACTGGCAGGTAAAACTCCCCAAATTTGACTAGTTCGAAACCAAATAGCAGACTGGGCTTTATCCTATGCAGGATAACATTCTGCCCGAAAACTTCCCTCTTTCCAACCCTAACTTCTTTTGAGGTCACTATCACAACATTAGTCTCTTGCTTCCATATATCATGAATGCTTAATGCATTTTGCAGCCCTATATAAGATGGCTTAAAGCATAAAACCGAAAGGGCAGGGTCTTCATAAATTGTATAATAGCCTTTCTTCAGTTTTTTAATTTCCCCTCTTTTAACCATGTTTCTAACAATTAGATGGGCATAATTGTCATTTTTAACAATAAGCCTAATATCCCTGCTGTTCGCTACAGGAGTTTTTTTCAGAAAGCTTCTGACTTCGTTCAAATGCTTTATTTTTCCCATCTCTTAATCGCCTCCACCATTTCATTCATTTGCGGTATCGCTCCAGTTATTATTAAGGCCTTCAAGTCCTTCTGGTCAATGGGATCATGAAAATCTTCAAAAAATCCCTTTAGACAGCTTTTAATCGCATTTTTATCATTTGCAAAATTCAATAGGAAGAATATGTCGTATATATCCCTTACTTTTCTTCTTTTTTTGTATGCAGCCACTTTTTCTCTTATTAATTCCTCTGGCTCAAAAGTGTATACGTTAATGAATGTTCCGTCAGCCATTTCAAATGGTTTAGTCGCAAAATTCTCTATATCCTTGAAAACAGCTTCAAAGCTTACAATTGCTCCCTGGTAAGAAAACTTAGCAAAAATAGAATTCTCTGTTTCTTTGAATTTTTCGGTCTGGAAACCTATTCTTTCCAGTGATTGGATGAAACCTTTAAGTTTTTTGGATTTCTTAAGGTTTTCTGGCAGGTAAACATCTATATCTTCTGAAAACCTATTACCCCCATAACATCTCCATATGCATGTTCCCCCATGAATTACTGTTTTTGGGAAACTGTTGTACATTTCAATAACTACTAGATCCTGAGCTACAGCTAGGTCTTTCTGAGCCTTTTTCTTCAACTTGTTTTTAATGGGGATTGTTACAGGCATACTATTAATTTAACCATTCTTATATATAAATATAACTTTGGTTAAGTGAGTAATGTTTCTAGCCTAGAATTTATTGTACTTGAGTTATTCAATGCTTTCTGCTCCGCTACCGCTCCGCAGTTTTTCAAGACGTTTGTGACCTCGCTCACGCTCGGGTATAATTACCATTTTATCTTTAGCCTCCAAACTATACATTCCTTACAACTACAAGCCCGAAAGCAAGCATGAAATAATAATCGCGATTATTGCCGTGGGTATGCTCCCAGGAAAGGATGATCGACCGGTTGAAGCGTTGGATGATTTTGCTGAATCCAGATAGAAATAATTCTTATATTAGCTCTTAAGGGTCTTTTAAAATGTTTTGATTTTCAATAGTTAATTATGCCGCAGCTAGCGGCGGCAATGCTTTCCCTTCCAGTGAGGTCCTGGCCGTATGAATCTTAATACAAGCAATGATGCAGGCAAGAAAGATAAGCTCAGCATAATCATCCCTGCCTATAATGAAGAGGATATCATAGTTAAAACACTGGAAGCGGTGGAAAAAACCTTCTCAGGGATAATAGATTATGAGATTGTGGTTGTGGATGACGGATCTAAAGACAGGACCTGGGGCAAGGCTTATTCTTATGCTAAAAATAACCCTAAAGTTAAGTTAATCAGCAAAAAAGGGAATGGGGGGAAAGGCAACGCATTAAAGCTTGGGTTCCTGAATTCCACTGGAAGCCTTATCCTTTTCATGGACGCTGATTTGGAACTGCATCCTAACCAGTTTTTCCTGTTTTATGATTTGATGAAGCTGCTCAATGCTGACGGGATTGTCGGAAGCAAGAGGCATCCATTGTCTAGAGTGGAATACCCGTTCAAAAGAAAGGTCTTAAGCAGCATGTACAACTGGATGACCAGAGCGATGTTCGGGTTGAAGATAATGGACACCCAGGTTGGCTTGAAGCTGTTTAAGCGCGATGTCCTGAAGGATATTGTCCCCAGGCTGCTAGTCAAGAGGTATGCGTTTGATGTGGAACTGCTTGCTGTCGCGGTTAACAGGAAGTTCAGGATTGCCGAGGCTCCAGTCGATTTGAATTACAAGAGGTTCTCCAGCCGGATTAATCTCTTCAGCACTTGGAAATTCTTTGTTGACACTGCTGCTATATTTTATCGGATTAAGGTGTTGAATTATTATGACAGGGTGGTATTAGATGAGAGTGCTGCTTCTTAACTGGAGGGATATAAAAAATCCCAGCGCGGGCGGGGCTGAAGTGTATATTCATGAGATTGCTAAAAGATTGGTCAGGGGCGGGCATCAAGCCACAATTTTTACTGCTAAGTTTGGCGGCTGCAAGGAGAAAGAAAGAATAGATGGAGTGGATATTGTCAGAAGAGGCGGCAGGTGCAGCGTTTACTGGGAAGCATACAAGGCTTACAGGAATGAATTCAAAGGCGAGGTTGATTTGGTAATAGACAGCATCAACACAATACCATTTTTCACTCCCTTTTATGTTAAAGAAAAGAGGATGATATTCTTTTACCAGCTTGCTAAGGAGTTTTGGTTTAAAAGCATGCGGTTCCCTCTAAGTCTGATTGGATATTTGGCTGAGCCTTGGTATCTGAGGCTGTACAAGAAAGAGAAAGCGATTACAATATCTGAAAGTTCTGCTTTGGACTTGAAAGATTTAGGGTTCGGCGATGTTCCGATAGTTTATCCTGGGATAAGATGCAAGCCTGCTGCTGAAATCCCTCGGAAGGAAAAAAACCTGACTTTGATATCTTTTTCCAGGTTGGTCAAGCCTAAAAGAGTGGATCATGTTATCAAAGCATTTAAGATTGTTAATGATGAGATACCTGACTCCAGATTATGGATATTGAGCGGCGGCCCTGAGAGGAAGAATCTTGAAGGGTTGGCTAGAAAGTTAAGCCTTGAGAATAAGGTTAAGTTCTTTGGATATGTTCCCGAGAAGAAGAAGTATGAGTTGATTCGTAAGGCACATGTGCATTTATTTTGTTCTGTCCGCGAGGGTTGGGGAATTGTTGTTGTTGAAGCCGCTGCCAATGGCACTCCTACTGTTGGTTACGATGCTGCTGGAACTAGGGACTCTGTTGCTGCAACTGGCGGATTTTTGGTTGATGATTACAAAGCAATGGCTGAGAAGGTCTTGAGCCTTGGCGACGGCTATAAAAATATTGCTTCTAGATGCATTAAAAAATCGAAAGTTTTTGACTGGGAGAGAAGCTATAGGAAGTTTGTCAGGGATGTTGAAAGTTAGAGAAGCTCAGCATGCCTAAGAGGTTCAATCTCAATCATATCGCTCTATCAGTTCTCCAGTCTTCAGTATGTTTTCAAACTCATCTTTAAACAGGGAAATATCGTTTATTTCCAGCGGGGATGCTTCTAGTTTGGATGCCTTGATCCTTTCAACATTCTTTTTCACAGTTTCATCTATTTCTTTCAAAACTACATCAAAGATTTTTCTGGCATTCTCTTCCCCGTCCATGTTAATCTTATACTCCTGGTCAAGCACAAGATCCGCAAGCTCGTAAATAAGATCATATCTTCTTGAAAAACCTTCAAACCATTGCGTGAATTCCTGGTATTTTTCCCCTGCAAAAACCGCGCCTTTGCAAATGATGAAAATGCCTTTGTTCTTTGATTTTCGAATGCCTTCCATGAATTCTTTTTCGCTCATCTGAAGCTTTCCCGCAGCTTCTTGGATGGATTTTGAGTCTATATCTTCCCTTTCAGGAGGTTTTACACCTTTTTTGTCCAGGAACATCTTTCTCGCGAAGTCGATGAACCTCCCTTCCCTTATGTATTCGTCAATTAGTTTGCTGTCATCCTTCCCCTTGGCTACAATAGAGATAGTTTTTTTCAGGTGGCTGACAGATACATCCATCAATCCAATATCCCTCCTCAACAATGCGTATTCCATTATTATGCTGTTCCTAAGGCCTTCAATAGCGTATAAGGCTTGAATGAATTCTGGCGGGGTTTTTGAGAAGGCTTTCATCATGCCTTTAGCCTCTTCATATGTCATTCCTTTCCTTTTTGCATAATCTGAAACCATTTTAAAACCCCCCTTGACAAAATTTTCGATAAAAATTGTCCCAGGGGAATTACCCCTTTTTGCCCTGACATCAGCTTCTTCGAAAGCTTCTAATGAGCCTATGCCATGGGATTTCGCTAGGTGATAATCAAGGTTGATGTCCCTTACGCTGGCGTTGCACTGTGGGCATATTCTGAATGATTTTTGTTCTTTCACAAATTTTGTAAGATTTTTGAATTGAAATAATTGATGAGGCTGGAATTAAAGATTTTTCAGGGAGTCTTTAATTTATCGCAGCTTCACAGTGAAATCTATTTTCTCCTGTACTAAACCTTTATCCTATTTGTGTGGCCACAAATTAATGAAATGTAGTCACTGTATGGATTCCTTTTCTGCTGCTGCCAATTTTTCAAGGGAATATCCACTGATAGGAAAAATTGAAATTTAGAATATGCATTTTGCAGTGGCCAGTTTTTGGTTCTTCGCATCTAAGTCGCCTAAATATGATTGCCGCACATCGTCACCTACTGAGCTTGAACGGTATCATGGGACTTTCAGGGAATTTGACAAGGCTAGAAGGGGATTCAAGTCTGACAAGACTGCTATGGAAGTTGATAATGGGTTCAATATGTTCTACAATTTTGTGAGACCGCACACAAGTATTGGGATGACGCCTTCTCAAAAGGCGGGGATTAAGCTAGAATTGGGGCAGAATAGGTGGATGGGGCTGATGCAGAAGAGTATAGTTTGATTTTAATTCGTAAGATATTTATTTATCCTACCAATTCCAAATTATAGTCATGGATAAAGTTAGTCTTATCTTTAGCTACGATAAGCATTTATCTGTAGGTCTATTCTATTGATTTAGAAGAATAGGCAAATCTACCGTTAAAAGGTGAAAAAATGATTAACGAAGAGTTTATTAAAAAATTCGAATCTATAGAAACTAACTTTGAATTTGCAAGAGCTGAAACTCTAAGTCCAGAATTACAAAAAAAATATGGTGTAGATAAAGGAATGGTTGTAATTAGGAAAAGTTTTAATCCACACCCAAGAATCACAGTTTTTCCTATAAAAGACGGTGATTTTGTTCAGACATTAACTGAAATGATTATCGAAAAGGGTCATAAAGAAAGCCTTCAAAATCCGTTTGTTTAATTAAGTATTAAGAAATAACCGAGACAATTAATACAATGACGAGGAGATACTAACGACATTTTTAGATACCATATATGTATTCATTCCAGATATTTCAATTTTTAGAGATGCGTTTAAGTTAAAAAAACAAACAGAGGAGGAATTTTTTGCAAAAGAACTAATCAATTTTTTTGCAGAACAATCTATGAATACTGGATTCCCTTATATTAGAGTCCCTATTGGGCTAGCTGTAAAATTACTTAATGAACCATTCATGGATGACCCTGATATTTGGGGATTGATGAGTTTAATTTTGCAACCAGAAAATGTCACTGATAAAGCAGGAATATCAGTTACAGAAGAAAACAAAATTTGTTATGATTTTCTAGGTAAATTTAAAATGCCAATGATATTAACTAATGAAAATAAGGAAAAATATAAAAACCTTAAAGTCTGTACAGCAAAAGAGTTTATGAAAAAATATCGGGAATTAATGCTTAATGATAGGACTTTTATAAGATTAGAAAAAAATTGTTAATTAACTCCATTATTGAAATAGTTCATCACATATACGCAACATCAATTACTATCACCCTCATTCGACACTAATTTTATGACTTGAATTTACGGCAGAACCCATTTTCCAAAATAGTTAAGCACCTATCTGCGACACTCTAGGAAAAGAACCGATAATGCGACAGAACCTTGGTTTTCTATCCGGTATGAAGCATTAACAATAAAAATATCGCTGTACTAGAAATATTCATGAATTATGCGATCCCGGCAGTTTACGGAGCTCCTGGCGAGAAATTTGCCCCAGAGATAGGGCGCTTGCCGTCCGGCGTTTGGGCGGCAGTGTATAATTATGACAAATATGGAATTGACAGTTATGTAGATATTATTAATATTTCAGGCCCCCTGCGCCCAGATCATACTATTAGATCAACTAATGAAAATCTGCATCACCTTTTCGGAAAGCTTCTTTTCCAAGAGGATTTCAGTGATCCGGCAGGCCTCAGAACGGGCGTTCAAAATAGCCTAGAAGGACATAAACTTAAAGGCATGGTGACGCCTTATGGCAAAGCACAAGCCCAGAGCGGTGGCTTTGCATTATTAAGAGGCATTTTAGGATGCCTTGATTATGCTCCATATTTAGTTGGCTATGATGAATACATCAGATCTGAAAACAGATGATTTTCCAGCTATTCTCCCAGCCATTTTTTGCAGGTTTCCGGGAGCCCATATTTTTCGTTGTAGTGCCTATAAAAAAGCAGCCTCTGTTCTGGAGTTCCGTATCTTTTAACAAGCCAAGGTATATCATCTAGGTCAAGGGTAGAAACATTCAGTTCAGACGCAGGAGGGCTGGCTTCTGCATATAAGGTAAATTTGTTGCTGCCGCGCCTGCCGTCCACGAATATCCGAAGGGAATTCATAGTTTCATTCACACTAAGCGCAGGAAGCGTTATTTCAGGCGAAGCATATTGGTCTTTGGCTGCAGAGCCGTGCCTGCTTATGTAAGCGCGCGCCATAACATAGGATAATAAAGTGAAAGGATTTAACGTTGATGCAGGAAATCAGATGCTCTAGGGCTGATTGTTGGGTTTAGGGGCAGCGGCCGCAGAAGGCAGGAGGGCATTCACTGAGTTATCCTTGAAGAAGAGGTTGAGGCTGGAGATATAATAGGCAAAACTGCTTCCACCAAACCAAAAATTCCCTTCTACTAGGTTTTTAAGTCCATTTTAAGAGTTTTTGTTGCCAAATAATGGAGAGGAATCTTGGGGTGTATTGAATGAAAGAGCAGTTAGTTTCTATAATAATACCCTTCAAAAATTTTGATGAGTATGTTGATGAGTGTGTTAAAGAATGTAAGAAATTGGATTATGAGAATTTTGAAATTATTTTACTTCCTGACGAGCCTATTAAGATAATAAAAGGAGTAAAGATTATTTCTACAGGTCCTGTTTCTCCTGGAAAGAAAAGAAATATAGGGGTAAAACATTCGAAAGGTGAATACTGTGCCTTTATTGATTCCGATGCTTATCCAAGAAAAGATTGGTTAATAAATACCATTAAACATTTCTCAGATTTTAATGTGGTTGCAGTTGGGGGGCCTGGACTCACACCTGACAATGACGGCTTCTTGGAAAAGGCTGGAGGAATGGTAATGTCTTCCTTTCTTATGGGTGGCATGTGCACCAGATACAAACTCCATAAAGCGAGAAAGAACGATGATATTCACTCATGCAATTTCATATCTCGCAAATCCATTTTCAAAAAAATCAAATGGAACGAGAAATACTGGCCTGGTGAGGATACACTTATTTGTCTGGATATTAAAAGACTCGGGGGAACAATGATAGAAGACCCTAATGTTGTTGTTTACCATCACAGAAGAGCTTTATTCAAGAAACATCTGAGCCAAATCTCAAGGTTTGGTTTGCATAGGGGGTTCTTTGCCAAAAAATTTCCAAAAACATCATTCAGATTGACTTACTTTATTCCATCAATTCTTGTGTTGTTTTTGTTGTTTGGGTGGCTGGTCAATATTTATCTCTTTTTAATAGGCCTTTCTGCTTATTTGTTTTTGACATTTTTTGAATCATTGTCTGCGAAGAATTTGAAGATGATACCTTTGGTTTGGCTTGGGATAATACTAACCCATATAACATATGGGGTATTCTTTTTGGATGGATTTTTGAGAGGTGGCTTGAAAAGATGAAAGTGAGCATTTCATATCCGCCAATAGAAAGTGAAAAGGGCATTCCTTTGTTAGCCCAAAATAGGCAGTTCCAGTTCTTTGCAAAGCCAACCTACATTTACCCCTGCGTTCCCGCTTACGCTGCTACTTTATTGAATCAAAATGGTCATGAAGTTGTGTGGGATGATGGAATTGCAGAAGAGAAGAGATATGATATATGGCTGAAAGGCTTTGAAGGAATTTCTCCTGATTTGGCAATGATTGAGACAAAAACGCCTGTTGTTAAGAGGCATTGGAAGATTATTGATGACATTAAAAGAGTCAGCCCCGATACAAAAGTTGTCCTTGTTGGGGATCATGTGACTGCCTTGCCTGAAGAGTCTTTTCTTAACTCTAAGGTTGATTTTGTTTTGACTGGCGGGGATTATGATTTCCTTTTGTTGAATCTCGTTAATTGGTTAAAGGGAAAAGAGGAACTTAAAAAGGGGATTTGGTTTAGGGACGGAAAAAATGTTAAAAACACTGGGAAGTTTGAGCTGAAGCATGATCTTAACGAATTGCCATTCATTAATAGGGAATTGACTAAGTGGAAATTATACAGTGAAAAGAATGGAAATTTCAAAAAGCTTCCAGGCACCTATACGATGGCTGGAAGGGATTGCTGGCATAGAAAGGATGGAGGATGTTCCTTTTGCAGCTGGACTACACTTTTCCCTCAATATAGGGTAAGGAAGCCTGAGTTGGTGGTCGATGAGATCGGGTTCTTGATTGAAAAATACGGCATCAAATCAGTATTTGATGATAGTGGAAGCTTCCCTCCTGGAAATTGGCTTAAAAAGTTTTGCGAGCTGATGATTGAAAAGGGATATAACAAGAGAATAGAGGTCGGGTGCAACATGCGCTTTGGGGCTTTGAGTTTGGATGAATATAAGCTTATGAAAAAAGCTGGGTTCAGGATGATGCTGTCAGGGTTGGAATCAGCCAGCCAGAAGACCTTGGACAGGATAAATAAAAACTTAAAAATTGAGGAGATAGTTGACTCCTGCAAAAAAGCTAAAAAAGCTGGGTTGGAGCCGCATTTGACTGTCATGTTGGGGTATCCTTGGGAAAAGAGAGAAGATGCTTTCAGGACTTTCGAGCTTGCTAAATCCTTGTTTGAGAAGGGATATGCCGATACCCTGCAGGCTACAATTGTGATACCTTACCCAGGGACATCTTTGTTTAGTGAATGCCAAAAGAATGGATGGCTGCTTACTGAGGATTGGGAAGATTATGACATGCGTGGATTAGTTGTGAAGACTGAAACTACAGAGGAGGATGTCAAAGAGATTACGCAGAGAATGTATAAGCTGTTCTTTAACCCAAAATACCTTCTCAGGAAGATTTCTAGGATTAGAGGAGCTGATGATTTGAGGTTTGCTTTCAGGGGAGTCAGGAAAGTTTTTGGGCATTTGAATGATTTTAAGGTGAGGAGATGAAAGATTTGCCTACAATAAGCATAGTTATTCCTACTTATAATTCTGAAAAGGTTCTTCCTCTTTGTTTAGAAAGTATAAAAAAACAGGAATACCCCAAAACTAAAATTGAGTTGATTGTTGCTGATGGGGGTTCCATAGATAAAACACTAGATGTAGCAAAGGAATACACAGACAAGATATTTGAAAACAAATTAAAAACAGGCGAGGCTGGTAAGGCTGTCGGTATAAAACATTCTACAGGTGAGATAATAGCCTTTATAGATTCTGATAATATTCTTCCTTCTAAAGACTGGTTATCAAAAATGGTAAAGCCATTTGAAGATGAAGAAATAGCTGGATCAGAACCACTTTTCTATACGTACAGAAAGGAAGATGGGTATATAACCAGATATTGTGCTCTTATTGGGATGAATGACCCTCTTTGTTTGTTTTTTGGTAATTACGATAGGTATTGTTATATAACTAATAAATGGACTGGAATACCTGTAGAAGAAGAGGATAAAGGGAGTTTCTTGAAAGTTAAATTGAATGAGAAGAAATTGCCAACTATCGGAGCTAATGGTTTTTTGGTTAGAAGAAGTCTATTGAAAAAATACTCTGTTGGTGATTATCTTTTTGACATAGATTTGGTATATGAATTGGTGAACCATGGCCATGATAAATTTGCAAAAGTTAAAGTTGGGATAGTACACCTATTTTCTGGTAATTTTGGAACATTTATTAAAAAACAAAGAAGGAGAATTAAGGATTTCAGTTATTACAAGCAGAAAAAGGTTAGAAAATACCCATGGTCTTCTTTTAGTAAACTAAAGCTCTTGAAGTTTGGTCTTTACACCATTTTATTGCTACCTTTACTTGTTCAGTCAATAAAGGGATGGTTTAGGAAGAAGGATTGTGTTTGGTTGTTTCATATTGTTGCTTGTTGGGCAACTTTGGTAGTTTACAGTATTGGTAGGGTTCAAAATATAATTTTTGAACCAAAGATAGAAGATAGGAGTAAATGGTGAGAAAATGAAAATATTGGCTTTAATGAATTCATATACTCAAGGTTTGAGCGGAGGAGATGTGCGTTTTATGGAGATAATGAAAAGAATGGAGAATATAGACTTGACAATAACAACTTCTTCACTAGGGAAAAAAATGTGTATTAATAGCGGTCTTAAGACTAAATTTTTTATAACATCAAATGAAAAATCTTTTAAAAATCTCTCTGCTACCTATTTGCAACGAATTTTGAAGGCGTTGAAATTTAATGTAAAAGGGCGTGGTTATGATATTATATATTCTACATCAGATTTCTTGCCAGATGTTATTCCAGCTTTTATTTGGAAATTAAAAAATAAAAATATAAAATGGGTTCAAAACATTCATCATCTTTATAAAAATCCTTTGAAGAGAAAAGGTAAAAATTTTGTAGTGAATCTTATTGGATTTTTATCTCAAAGAATAAGTTTCTTTTTTATTAAGAAATCCGTAAACGCCATAATTACGGTTAGTCCTTATACAAAGAAAGAATTGATAAACATAGGGTTTGAAGGAAATAAAATTAAAGTTAATTATAATGGTATAGACACAAACAAAATGAAAAATTTTATATCCTCTGAAAATAAATATGATTGCGTTTTTTTAGGAAGATTAAATGTATCAAAAGGTATATTTGATTTATTAGATATTTGGAAAATTATAAATGAAAAAAATCCCAACATATATCTTGCAATTATAGGTTTTGGGGATAAAAAAACTGAAGATGAGTTAAAAGATAGAATTAAAATAAACAGTTTAGAAAAAAATATAAATGTACTTGGTTACCTAGAAGATAAAAAATTATTTGGCATATTAAAATCAAGCAAAATCTTTGTTTTCCCGAGCCATGAAGAAGGTTTTGGGATTGTAGTTTGTGAGGCAATGGCTTGTGGATTACCTGTTGTCGCTTGGGATTTACCTGTTTATAGGGAAATATACACCAAAGGTATGATAACTGTTTCAATTAATGATGTAGCAGAATTCGCAGAAAAAATTCTAGAACTATTAGATGATAAAAAATTATGTGATAAGATTTCTCTAGACGCTATTGAGACTGCTTCAAGATATGATTGGGATGAAATCTCTATAAAAGAGACTAATTTGCTTAAAAATTCCATATTGGAGGATGGCGGTTATGAAGAAATCAAAAACTAGTGCAGACTATTCAAAAGAAGCTTATTCAAAAGAAAAATTATCATATGAGTCATATGCCGAAAAACTGAGATTAGAAAAAATAACAACTTTGGTTGAAGGTAAAAATAAGAAAATTTTAGATATTGGTTGTTATGATGGGACCTTAGGAAATATTCTGATCAAGAACAAAAATGAAGTTTATGGATTAGAAATTAATAAAGAAGTCGCAGAAATTGCGAAAAAGAAAGGATTGAGAGTTAAGGTTCAAAACATTGAATCTGGTTTTGGTTTTAAAGATAATTTTTTTGATGTTTGCTTAGCAGGAGAGATTATAGAACATATAGTCGATACAGATTTTTTTATTGATGAGATTAAACGTGTATTAAAGCCAAATGGTTATTTAGTTTTAAGTACTCCTAATGTAGCCTCATTTGGAAGACGTCTACTTTTATTGCTTGGAAAAAATCCTTATTTTGAAGCTTCTTATGGATTTCCCCCCGAAGCACTAGCAGGACATATAAGATTTTTTACAAAAGATTTGCTACTTAGTTTTTTGAAGTATAAAGGATTTGAAATAATCACTTTTACATCAGACGTTGTTAACTTTACTTCTTCTGGAAGTTTATCAAACAAATTAATCGCAGATATATTTCCAACATTAGGACATTGTTTAATTGTTAAAGCGAAGTTGATTAAGTGATACAGATGAAAATCATCAGGCAAAACCTAGATAGGCTAAAATATCATAAGTACCCTACAATATTATTTTTCTTACTCTCTCTCATTCCATTCTATTGGTTACAAGGTCACCCTATTGGATGGGGAGATATGGGTATTTTTGCCTTCTTTTATAACTCTAATTATTTATTAGATGTATTTAGTTATACATGGTTGTCTACATATTTATCTGGACATTCTGCGGGTCAGAATATATCTATGATACCGTTTTCTTTATTATTTGCGTTACTATCATCAACAGGATTCAGTAATTATATTCAGCAATCTTTTGCATATTCTATGATTTTATTTACATCAATGCTTTTTATGTATTTGTTCGTATATGAACTGTTTAATTATAGAGAAGATAAAAAATTAATTGCTACAATTAGTGCAATTTTTTATATATTTAATCCATTATTTATGATAGGTTATCTATATCCCGGAAGACTTAATATATATGTAGTACCTTTTATTTCATTCATATTATTTCTGTATTCATTAATATTGAAAAGAGGGAAATTTGTCTATATTTTATTATTATCAATAGCGGTCTCTCTTTTCTCAATTGTATTTTTGAATCCTGCAGTTACTATTATTGCTATAATGATTTTAGCATTATTTTTTGTACATCAGATAGTTTCATGCGATTGGAAGAACCTATCTAAAATTAAGAATATATTAATTTATACAGCAATTTTAACAATTCTAACTTTATTGATTAGTGCTTGGTTTATTATGCCTCTTATTAGTACTGGTCGTGAATATTATACAGCAGGAACGACGATTGAAAATTCTTGGCATACGCTAGTTATCGCTTCCAGTTACCTAAATTTGATTGATTTTTTGAGATTACTCGCTTATGGACCATATTCTGGATCATGGGCATACAAAGATCCAACATGGCGATATATTTATAATAATAATTTTTTCATTTTTTTTGGCTTTCTTGCTTTCATACTGATTTTAACACCATTATTAACAAAGAGAAAAGATAAGAATATCTTGTTCTTTTCATTATTGCTATGCATAGGTTTATTTCTGATCCTTGGACTAAATTCCCCTTTTGGATTTATTTTTGAGTATATGTTTAAGAATATTCCATATTTTGCTATCTTTCGTAATCCAATCGAGAAATTCATACCATTCTTATTAATTTCAATTGCTGCTTTATTTGGAATTGGCTTAGCTAATTTATATGATCAGATTAGACGAAAGATTGGAATTGGATATGGTAAACTCATAACTATTATAATAATGTTATTGATGTGTGGGGTGTATATTTTTCCTATGTGGACAGGAAGTGCTGTAAATACACCAATCACTATTCGAGGCAATGAGATATCATCTTTTGTAGAGGTACCGTCGTACTATCAAGATATTGCAGAATATTTCTTTAATGACTCAAGAGATTATAGAATTTTCTCGTTACCTCTAAGACCAACAACTTATGTTGTATTTAATTGGACATATGGATACGATGGACCTGATACGATATGGTTATTATATAAACATGCAACAATTTCAAGTTTAGAAAATAATTACTATTCCAGTGCGAAAATTATATCAATATTAAGCGAAAACTTAAACAATAACCTAAATAAGCTAGCAGCCCTTTTCAATATCAGATATATTGTTATACAAAACGATGTTGATATAATCCGTGGTAATTATAACGGAAAGGTGTTGGTATCTCAAAAAAAGAGTAAGCAAATTTTAGATAAGCTAAATATATCTTATATTCAGTCATTCGACCAGCTTGAGCTCTATAAAATTTCAGATAATTATTTCGTTCCCCACATTTACACGACAGACAAATATACGATTACAGACAGTATAGACAGTATGGCTGATTTAGTAAGCAGAGACTCTTTTACTCCTGGAGATTCTATAATTTTTGTTGAGAATATATTGAAAAAAGAAGAAATAAAAAAACTCAAAGATAAAGAAGAATTTAGTAAATATAATAAAATTTTATCGTTTCCATTAAACGATTCTTCTTTCGAAACATCAATCTGGCAGTCTACTGCTGGAGATTGTTGCAATGGTAATCCAGAAGTTGCAAATGTTTCTACAACACTAAGTAACGACAGCAGCGAAGGCAACAAATCATTAAACCTAACATCTGAGAATCACTGCGCTTGCGTATCTCAAGTTCTACCAAATCTCGATAAAAATTCAATCTATAAAATTAACTTTGATTATAAACACATAAGCGGCACTAATCCAGACTTCTGTGTTTGGGATTATGGATGCAATATATGCCTTTCAGAAAAAAATCTTGACAACTCAACCGAATGGAAGACTTATTCTAACTATCTGTTTTCTGAGAATTGTTCGAAAAGCGCGAATTTATTTCTATATTCGAATCAGCCTTCTATACAAGAATCGGGTTCATTATTTTTCTATTCAAATTCGAATGGCAAAGAAACAACAACAAATCTTTATGATAATGTAAAAATCGAAAAAATCTCTCCTCTTAGAAATATAACAAATTTATTCAATGACTCTTCTTTTGAAAATGGATTTTGGCGAGAAATAGTTGGTGATTGTTGTAATGGAAATTTTGGCGAGCCATTAATTTATGCAAATCTTTCGAGTGATGCAAGCGATGGTAAACATTCATTAAATCTAACCTCAAAAAATCACTGTGCTTGTATTTCACAGGTTATAAACTTAGAAAGAAATTCCTGTTACAATATAACATTTGATTATAAATATATCTCTGGTGATGCCCCTAAATTTTGTTTGTGGAAACATGAACTTTCAAAATGTAACCCTGGACAGATTCTTGAAAAATCTTCCGAGTGGAAAACTTACAGTTTTACAACTTGCACACAAGAAAGACCAGAAGTAACAACCAATTTGTATGATAATGTAAGGTTAGAAAAAATAATTTTAAGTGATGAACCTGCATACCATCCAAATATAACCTTCAAAAGAACCAATCCAACGAGATACCAAGTAAAAATAGAAAATGCAACAGAACCATTTTTCCTAGTGTTCTCCGAATCCTATCACCCAGACTGGAAAGCCTACATTGAAGACAAACCATTGGCATTCCAGAAAATAATAGCGAGCTATGACAACGTAAAGGTCAAAGAGGCTGAGCACGAGATGACGTTCAAACCTTCTGACATTGTTTATCTATTAAAGAAGCCTTTATCTGAGGACAACCATTTCACCGCAAATGGCTATGCAAACTCATGGTATTTAGACCCAAAAGAAATAGACAAAGATGGCGACGGCAACTTTTCCGTGACGCTTTACTTCAAACCTCAAAGTTACTTTTATTTAGGACTTGGGATCTCCCTTACAACTCTAACAGCCTGTATAATCTACCTGATCTACAACTGGAAAAAACAATTCTTTAAGGAAAAATACATAAAGATTGTAGATTCTATAACAGAAAAGAGAAAATTCAAGTATAGATATAAAACAAGTTAGTTATATCACTTAAACAGTAAAATTTCCCAGTGAATGCAGATCCTTTCAAATATCTTAGGACATTTTTTTAAGCAAAAGTTTCTTTTAGGCTTAATTCCAAAACAAACAGGTTCTATTTTGTATTTTTTAAATTTTGATTTATTGATTAAATCTAACAAGTCATTTTTAGTGTATTCCCTAAAATGTTCCCAATAAGGGAATTTTCTTGGCCCAGTAAACATTTCAATAATTGCTCTAACCAATCTTCTTCGGTTTGGGGTATTGAGTATCACAACTCCACCCTTTTTAAGAATTTTATAGGCTTCATTGATTGCTGAAAGGTCATTTTTGACATGTTCTAAGCATTGAGAACTAACTAGAATATCCACACTATTTTTTTTGAAGTATTTTGAAAGTTCTTGCCAATCACCATTTATGTATCTAACATTGCTAAAATTTTGTGGCAGCCTTTCTGAAAAATATTCAACCCCGACTAATTTCTTGCAATATTTTGATATAAAAAATGTCCTTGATTTATTACTTGCTCCTATTTCAACAACTAGATGCCATGGCTTAACATACTTCTTGTAGGTATTAAGTAAATGAATAAAATCAAAAAACTCTTTATTTAGGTCATAAATATTCTTACTTTTGTAGTTATTACTAAACATTGAATTTGGCATAATTCACTTTTAGATCCAACATTTTAATACTCTACCTGATCTGCGGCTGGAAAAAACAATTCTTTAAAGAAAAATACAGTAAAGTCAGGGATTATATAGAAAGCAAACGAAATTTCAAATATAAATGGAATGGCTAGCCTAGAATAACCTCAGTCTCTTCAAAAATACCGTCCCCATCAGTATCACGGTAAAGTCTCCACTTCTCTTTTCCGTTATCTAATCTTTCCAAAAGGACATCCTTAGCTCCATTCGACCAGACTTTTAGATCAGGCTTGTCTGTGACTAATTTCGGCTCTTTTTCCATGATAGAATATCGGAAAATAGTTTTTTATCTCTAACTTTTCATAAGACTTAAAGAAAATCATATCAAGAAAGAGTTAAAGATGTTCTAACTAAGCCTTACCAAAAGCGTTCGTTTTCTCCTTGAAGTTATGAAAATGAACAAAAAGGGTTTTATTCTATGGTTTCAGGCTGTCCAATAAGGGAAACAGGAGGGCATGAAGATTCTCAGTTGCTTCTCATAGAAGCTAGAGGCCAGGATGGATTAAGGCTTTTGACACCAGAAGAGCGGCAAAATATGTTAGGCTACATTGAAAATAATGACCCAGATCTGTATGGTAAATTAACATCAGATTCAGCCGGGAAAAAGAAATAGTCTTAATTTTCAACTTCCGCCTGCGGCGTGTCCCGCAGGGGCGAAAAGAATTAATCCCGCAGCTGACAATAATTAATTGGGTATTAGATGGAAATAGTCTTGGTGCCTTCTTTCAAGAAAAAACTCGAGAAAAAGAAATGCCAATCCCACCTAGAAGTAATCTTCAAGCTGATCAAGAAATTGGAAAGGTTAGGCGAAAGCTCAGTTAAGATACTTGATGCTCAAGGAAAATATTTGCTGGGTGAAATGAGATCGAAGGAACCTCCCTACAGGCTTTATGTGATCATTGACAGGGAGAAAAAGATAATTTTTGCAGTTGATTGGGAGCACAAAGAACATCAGAAAAGGATAATAAGCAAACTTAGAGGCGGCCTATCCAGTGTGATAAGGCTTGGCTTAAGAAACATCTTCACTTAGATTTCATCAGGTTATTGAAGAATTTGTCGATTTCTTTTCCTTTGAGGCCTTTGGCTTTGCCTTTTTCCACCGCATCTACTTCAGGCAGGAATCTCAGCATCAAAAGGTTATAGTACATTTTTTTCGCTATTTCATCTGCTATATTATCAGCTACGGCTTCTATCAGACCCTTATCTATTGTTATATTTGGATTAAATTGATAAGTTTGGGTTGCCATAACACCACGACTATTATTAAGTATTATAGGGATTTATTATTTAAACTCCTCTTTTTATGACATCCCCACTCAAGAATGAAAAAAGTAAGATATTAAGTGGCTTATGGTATATTAGACTCAATTAACATGTGTTAAATTTTTTGTACGTGTTTAGCTACTTTTCCAACGGAGGTCATTTTGACCTCCTTTTCCAAGATTTTCCAAATTTTTGCTAAAAAGAAGGCAAGATTGAGCTCATTTTTATCGAGCTAAACACATACAATT
>Ga0210051_1002552_pt1 | contig 18306 bp, 13 predicted proteins | sample CryGey092014_all_FD_185464 | JGI IMG/M metagenome (GOLD analysis project Ga0210051, IMG submission 185464) | Groundwater microbial communities from aquifer - Crystal Geyser CG23_combo_of_CG06-09_8/20/14_all (SPAdes) (version 2) | ecosystem: Environmental > Aquatic > Deep subsurface > Groundwater... | reverse complement strand
TTTGGAATAGGCTCTACCGCAGCGGCCGTGTCAGGATACCTTGCGGATCAATTCGGGCTAAGGTCCGTTTTCTACTTCATGGGTATGTGCTTCATCCTCTCCTGCGTCGCCTCCTGGATACTCCTTGCGCGCACAAGAGAAAAGTAGTCCGGCACACCGTATTGGAATCAGAGCCTTTTTTACCGTGAAAATACACCACGCCGTTCCGTCGGTATCGGGGCCGTAATCGCAGATGAGAAGAGCAGACCGGGCTTTAAGAGACGATACCGATGCCGACCCCGAAAACGCTTTGGAAACAGAGAAGAGATTGAAAGAAGATTTTCATCCTCAAGGGCGATGCAAATCGCGTCATGAAAATTGGCATAAATATTGCTTCCTAATAAATAAGGTGGGTCGTCAGAATCAGGACACCGGCCGCTTGAATAAAACAGTTTTTCTTAAAGAGGTTGAGAGGCGTTTACTAACGGCCATGCCCGAATGGGGCACAACAAATGATGGAAATCACCCACACCCCTCCCTCCCACGTCGAGGGGGAGGAAATAGTGTAGCCGCATCCCGACATTTCGACGGTAAAGGGGGAGGGATAAAGGGAAGGGGGCATTTTCAAATAAACTGGCCATAGGTTTGCCGCCTTAAAAAAACGGATATGAAATACGTATGCGTCAACTGCAAGAAGGAATGGAGGGAGATTGCCCCGGAAGAGGAAGGTTTTTCCCACGGTCTTTGTTCTTCATGCCTCAAAAAGGCCCTTATCCCTATCTACAGAGACAGGCAGAAAAAAGAGGGAAACTTTGATTGCTTCGGAACCTCACTTGGATATTGCGATCAAGGGGCGTGCAAATATCGTCCGGTATGCCTTGAGCTTATGTGACAAGGCCTAACCATTTTTGATGATTCCTGATTTTTTATGAGCCCGCCTTGATAGAGGCCCTCAGCTTATTTGTGGCCTCCTGGTCAACTGAGAAATCGTCCTCCCTGACAACAACGCCATACCTTTCTCTCGCCGCAGCAAGGCTGACATATCCCTCCATAACATCGGCCGCTACCATTTCAGGTTCCCTCTCAAGGGGACTGCCGTAGCCACCTCCTCCTGCCGCGTCCATCACGACCACATCCCCGGGTTTGAGCCTTGTAAGACCATAGGCGTTTCCTGCGTTACCGTTTACCAGGAAACTGGCCTTCCCGCCCGGCATACCACCGAAAAGACCCTCGGGCGGATATCTGTATCTGCCCGCCTGGATACCCAGATATACAGGGGGGATGGGCGCATAAGCATCATCAGGAATTTTGAGGATCATTCGCCTTCCAAGTCCTCCCTTCGTGCGGCCGGGTCCGCCGGAGTCCCTTATAAGCTCCCTTTTTTCAACCAGAAGCGGGGTGTCGCTTTCAAATATCTCAACCGGTGTGTTGGCGCCGTTAGCGGGAAAGATGTAGCAATATTCACCGTCTCCGGAGGCGCTTGCCCCCATTCCTCCCCCCCTTATCCTTACAGAATGGAACCGCCTTCCGTCACTTCTCCTTCCGTAAAGCACATTCATGGTTGCTGGGGTCCCGCCGCTTCCTGCGATAACCCTGTGGGGAAGGGCTTCAGCCATGGCACGATATACGATTTCGGTGATAAAATGGCCTATCTGCATTCTGGCAGCGACCGCAGCAGGGAACTTACAGTTGATTACGCTTCCCTCCGGAGCGGTCATGCTTATGGGCGCCGCGCATCCGTCATTATTGGGGATATCAGGATCAAACATGCTCTTCATGGCCATGAAGACATAGGCATAGGTGAAGTTATAGACCACGTTTCCACCCCAGTCCACCTGGGGTGAAGATCCGTCCATATCCACCATGATATCGCTCCCCTTGACATGAACCGCTACTTTGATGGTTATATCTTCCTTCCCCTCCATCTGTTCCACTGTCCCCTGGGCCCTATACACCCCGTCCGGAACCTTTTCAATAGCCTGCCTCATGCTCCTTTCGGTCCTTCCAATGACCTCACCGGCAAGATCGTCGAGGCCATCAAGACTATATTCATCGAGCATCTGGTATATCTTGGCCGCGCATACATGGTTGGCCGCGATCTGAGAGCGGATATCGCCTGTCACCTCATCAGGAGTCCTCACATTCCACCTTATCATGTTGATGACGGCATCGTTAATTCTTCCCTCCTCATAGAGCTTAACAAGCGGGATAAAGAGCCCGTCCTCATAGACATCATGGTTGTCGGAGGAGACCCTTCCTCCAATGTCAGAGTGATGAAAAACACAGGCTGTAAATGCCGTCAGTCTGTCTTTGTAAAAAATAGGACTCAGCACGCAGACATCGTTAAGATGCCCGGCCAGGGCCCATGGATCATTTGTTATAAATACATCGCCCGGTTTATAATTATCAGGCGGAAGTCCGCTTATAAGCCTCTTTATCCCGATAGCCATGGCCCCTGACTGACCCGGAGTGGCAAAGCTTCCCTGGGCTAGTTCCCTTCCCAGCCTGTCAGTAAACATACATGTGTAGTCATGGGCATCCCTTAAAAGGCTCGAAAAGGCGGTCCTCGCAACCGTTGTATCGGCCTCATCCACGATGGATATAAGCCTTCTCCAGAGTATCTCTATAGTTACGGGATCAAATATATGACCCATCTCTCCCTCCTGACTTGCAGATCCGGACTGTAAATGACCAGTTACAGCCCAGGCTAACAGCTAGCATTGCTTAAGTTCTACCCACAGAAATCCATATTCATCAACCCTGACAGTTCCGTCCTCACCCACTATCACAGTGGATTCCTTCTCCTCTATGATGGCAGGCCCCCGGAAGGAATCCCCAGGAAACAGCCTGTACCTGTCATAGACCTTAAAGGGGATGAAGTCGCGCAGAGCGGCTGAAAAGGCAGACCTTTCTCCCTTCAAGGCATCTGATCCGTCAGCCGGATGCGGCACTGTCCCTTCTCCTCCGGCCGGCCTCGAAGCGAGTTTGGGAAGGGCAAGCAGTCGCTCAGGCAAACTGGCCCTTACCCTGAAGTTGATGAATTCAACCGGGGTGTCAGGATAGGTCCTCCCATAAAGCCTCTCATAGACAAGATCAAAACGTCTTCTCAACTCCTCCCTGGTCAGGCCCTTCATATTTTCTTCCGGAACGGCGATATTCGTCTCAGACCCCTGCCCGACAAAGCGGGCATCAATAGATTTTATATATTTTACCTTCTCCACGTCTCCGGACTTTCTGAGCGTCCTTGCGCCCTCCGCCTCCATAAGGCCGAATATCCTTTCGATGTCCTCAAAGTCGGCCTCATTCAGGCTTACCTTGTGGCTCCTCACTAGGTCGAAGGCCCTCGGCGCCGTAAAAAAACCCAGAGCAGACCCCACGCCGGCGTTTGGCGGAACCAGGAATCTCGGAGACCCAAGCTTCTTTGCAAGCCCATAGGCATGCACCGGGCCGGCACCCCCAAAGGCCACTACGGTTGCAATCTTTGGATTTCCTCCCTTCTCTGCTATATGGGTCTTTGCGGCTGCGGCCATGGTCTCGTTTATAAGGTCATGAATGCCCCAGACCGCCTGTATATAGGATACCCCCAGAGGCTTTGCGATCTCTTCCTCTACCCCCTTCCTGGCGGCCTCCCGGTCAAGCTTCATCTCCCCTCCGAGGAAATAATTCTCGTCGAGATATCCGAGCAATAAATCCGCATCCGTCACGCAGGGCATCTTCCCTCCCCTGCCATAGCATATAGGCCCCGGGTCGGCCCCCGAGCTTTCAGGCCCCACCTGCAAGGTACCCATCTTGCTTGCCTTGGCGATGCTTCCGCCTCCGGCTCCTATCTCCATAAGATCCACCACAGGCACCTGAATCGTAAGGCCGCTACCCTTCATGAAGCGCTGCACCCTTCCGACCTCAAAGGTCGGGACAACGCCTGCAACCCCTCCCTGAATAAGACAGGATTTAGCGGTCGTTCCTCCCATGTCAAAGCAGAACATCTCGGAAATATTGAAGAGCTTGCCGTAATACTGACCTGAGATAACAGCAGCCGTTGGCCCAGACTCAATAATCCTTACAGGAAATTCAGCGGCGGTCTCAACAGAGGTAATGCCGCCGCTTGAAAGCATTATGAAAAGCCTGCCGACGAATCCTGATTCCGAAAGACGGTCCGAGAGTTTGGAAAGGTACCTGCCGGTAAGTGGCTTTACATAAGCGTTCGTGACGGTAGTGCTGGTCCTTTCGTATTCCCTTATCTGAGGAAGAACATCATAGGATATGGAAACCGTCATACCCGGCGCCTCTTCAATAATCACTTTTTTAAGCAGGAATTCATGCGCAGGGTTTTCAAATGAATTCAATAGACACACGGCTATGGATTCAACCCCCATACCGAGAAGTCTTTTGACCGTTTCCCTTGCCTTATCGGGATCAAGAGGCTTCAAGACGGTTCCATCGCTTCTTACCCTCTCGGGCACCTCAAGACGCAGGTGCCTGGGCACAAGGGGCCTCGGAAACTCCGCGAAGACGTCATAGGGGGCGTAGCGGATTTCTCTACCCAGCTCGAGGATGTCTCTGAAGCCTTCGGTAGTAATGAGACCGGTTCTGGCGCCCTTTCTCTCAATTATGGCGTTTATAACCAGGGTTGTGCCGTGTATGACCTCATCCAGGTTCCGGGACAGATCAGGGAGCCTTGCGGCAAGCTCCTCTATGCCCTGCACCACCGCATCGGAAGGATCCTTTGGCGTGGTAAGACACTTATGCACATAAATCCTACCGGTTGCGTCGTCCAGGAGGACAAAGTCGGTAAAGGTCCCACCGATATCGCATCCCAACCGGTAATGCTTTTCCATCATAACTCCTCCTCACCTGCTCTTATTGAGGGCTGCCAGAATCTTTTCAGGGGTCATAGGCAGATCAGTAATCCTTACCCCGATTGCATCATAAATCGCATTGGCGATGGCAGGGGCGGCAGGCACAAGCCCCGGCTCGCCTACACCCTTTGCCCCGAACGGACCCTCACGGTCCAGTGTCTCCACGCACTCTATGTGAACAGGAAAATCCATGTCCGGAGCCGAGGCTATCTTGTAGTCCAGGAAGTTGGGGTTGAGATTTTTCCCTCCGGCGCTTCTGTATTCCTCAAAAAGGGCGTAACCCACTCCCTGGGCTACGCCTCCATATATCTGTCCCTTGATGGTCTGCTGATTGAGGACCCTGCCCACGTCATGAGCGGCTACGAAGTTCAGAATCTTTACCTCTCCAGTCTCACGGTCAACCTCCACCTCGGCACCCTGAGCCCCGAAGATATAGGTTGCGGACAGGTTGCCGCGGCAGGTCTTGGCGTCCAGCATCTGATTGCAAGGATCGTAGAAGGCCTCGGTCACGATCATAGTCCCCTGCTCTTTGAAGTGGGCCTCCCTCAAGATTTCTTCAAGAGTCACCCTAAGAAGAGGATTTCCCGGCTCCTCTTTAAGGTATATGACATTCTCCTTGAGTTCGAATTCCGAGGGATCACAGATGCGCTCCCAGTTGAGATCGGGGATCTCAAAAGAGGGATTTTTTTTCTTCTTGAGCTTCAAAGCGAAATGCACCCTCGGCATGAAGTGCTCGGAGGCGAGTCTGAATATCTTCTCCCTTGCCTTCTGAGCGGCCATGATCGCAGCGTTACAGGCCGTAAAGGCGCCACGGCTCGCGTGGGTTCCCACATCCCATGGGCAGGTGGCGGTATCCCCCGTAACAACGGTAACCTTGTCGGGCGTTATGCCCAGCGACTCCGCCGAGGCAAGCGTCAGGGCCGAGATAAAGCCCTGTCCCATCTCTATCCCCCCGGCCATGACCGAGACGTTTCCGAAGTCGTCAAGCTTCATGATGATCCCTGACCCGTCAGAGCGATAGACCCTCCCGGAGCCTCCAACATGAAAGAGGGATGCCATACCTACACCCCTAGCTACAGACCTGCCCTTCCCCCTTCTTTCCCTCCATCCAAGCTTTTCAGCCACCTTGTTGAGGCATTCTTCATGGCCGCAACTGGTTATGTTAAGCCCCATCTGAGTGACATCGTCCGGAACGTTTCTGTTCTTGAACCTCAGATCAAAGGGATCAATCCCCGCCGCCTCTGCCAGTTGATCCATGTTGCATTCAAGCGCCCATGCTGCCTGGGGGTTCCCGTACCCCCTCATGGCCTGACAATAGGTGTTGTTGGTATAGACGATTTTTGTATCATATAAAACATTGGGCACGCGGTAGATGGATGATATGGGAAGCATCATTACGCTTGGAGTCGTGGCTCCCCACGAGGTATAGGCTCCGTTATCGAGTGTCATTCTTACATCTCGAAATGTAAGCAACCCATCCTTGTTGCATCCCTGTGATATCCAGGTCCTGGTGGACTGCCTCGGCGAAAGGGCATTGAATTCCTCCTCGCGGTTAAGCACTATCTTGACCGGCCTGCCTGTCTTATATGCCAGCAGGATGGCGATGTATTCATATCCGTGGGTGTCAAGTCCGGTTCCGAAAGACCCCCCAAGGGTGGGTACAACAACCCTGGTATTCCTGCCCTTTAGCCCCATCGCGGCCAAGGCGCGGTTGAAATCATTTTGCGCCAGAAAGGGTATCTGGGTCTTGGTATGAATGAGGAGGTTGTTTTGCAGGTCAAATTCAGCTATGCACCCGGCGGTTCCCATGCAGGATTGCTGTATGAGCGGGGTGGTGAAATATCCTTCGGCAACATAGGCTGACTCAGCCTTTGCCTTCTCCACATCCCCTGCTACGAATTTCCATGGCACGGGCACAATATTATCCGTCTTGGGTTTTCCTCTGGGATCTGTTTCATGTATGAGAGGCGCCCCCTCCTTAAGGGCCTCTTCAGGATCGAATACACCTGGCAGTTCCTCATACTCCACATCTATCAGCCGCAAGGCCTCCTCAGCGATTTCCGGATCTATCGCCGCCACGGCTGCGACTTCATCCCTGAACTGCCTGACCTTACCCTTCTTCAAGGCGAAGTTGTCCTTTATGAACCCTATGCGGATCTCCGGGGTGTTGTAACCGGTTATGACCGCCCTGACACCCGGGAGTCTCTCTGCCCTGCTCGTATCAATGGATTTGATTCTCGCGTGGGCAAAGGAGCTGAACTTTATCTTCCCGTAGAGCATGCCCGGTCTTGTGAGATCGTGAATGTATATCGCCTTTCCCGCGGCCTTGTCAGGGGCGTCAGGCCTTGGTGCCTCAGTGCCGATAAACCGTAGTTGATCCATCTGTTACCTCTTTAAAAAAGTTATGACTTATTACCAAACCGTCATGAGGCGATTTGCATCGCCCCTGAGGCTGAAAATCCTTTTGCAATCTCTTCTCTGTTTCCAAAACTATTTCGGGATCGGCATCGCTATTGTCTCTTAAAAATAAGCCCTGTCTGCTCTTCTCTACTGAGATTGTGACCCCGATACCGATACCGACACAACTGGAACAGCGTGGTGCATTTTCACGGTAAACGGCAACACAAAGAAACATGGGACGATTTTCATGTAAGCACCTTTTTTGCCCTTCCTATGTCGCAGCGCCGACGCTTTTGAGAACCGACTCCACTATCTGCACATAGCCCGTACATCTGCAAAGATTCCCCGAAAGCGCCCTCCTCACCTGAGCCGCGGTCGGAGTTCCGACCTCATCAAGAAGCGCCTTGGATGACATGATCATGCCCGGAGTGCAGAATCCGCACTGGATGCCACCGTTAGCGACAAACGCCTCCTGGATGGGATCGAGTTTGTTTCCCTCTCCTAAAAGCCCCTCTATAGTGACAACGGATTTTCCATCAATCTCAAAGGCAGGATAGATGCAAGAGTCCACGGGAATTCCCTCCACAAGCACCGTGCAGGCACCGCACTCACCCTGGCCGCAGCCCTCCTTTACGCCCGTAAGCTGGAATTGCTCCCTCAAGACCTGCAAGAGCATCCGGTGGGACTCGACCTCGGCAGAGACTTCGCGTCCGTTCAAAACAAAGCTCAACATCTTCTTCATTATATTTTCTCCAACAAGCTTATCCACAAAGCTATCATTAAGATGGATGGCTATCCTTATCGTATCGCCAATCGGCAGGGATATCAAAAACTGTAAAAGTGAAGGGCGTCCCCCAATGCGCGAGGGCGTCCCCCAATGCGCGCTTTATGAGGACACCGGCCACCTGGCGTCTGTACTCCTCTGTTGAACGCACATCCGTAATAGGGCGGACTTCTTTAGACGCCGCATCCGCTACCTCAGCCAGAAGACGGAGATCCACCCTCTTTCCTTCGACAAGGCTTTCGCATCTCTTGAGCCTCATGGGAACCGGCGCCACCGCGCCTGCCGCCAGGCGGCATCTGACGCACACATCCCCATCCATTACCACGAGGGCCGCGGCGTTTATTTTTGCAATATCCTGGGAAACCCTGCCCATCTTGATAAAGGCGCTTCCGGTTCCTTCCTGGAGCCGCGGGATGGTTATCGCTTTAAGTATCTCTCCGGGTTTAAGCACTGTAGCCCCGGGTCCTCTGAAAAAGGTATCTACGGGAACCTCTCTTTTTCCCTCAGGTCCTTCAACCCTGACGGATGCCTCCATGACAAGAAGAGGCGGAGCGCAGTCGGCTGACGGAGCGGCGTTACAGAGGTTTCCCCCAATGGTTGCGACATTTCTTACCTGGGGATTTGCAAGAACCCACACTGCCTGGTGCAGGGCGGGATAGTGCTTTTTGATGAGATCGCTTCGCTCAATATCCCTTAAAAGAGTCATCCCCCCGAGAGTCAGATCTCCTTTTACCCTGATGCCGCTCAGGCCGGAGACCCCTGTGAGTGAGACGAGAGCATCCAACTTGATGGCCCTCTGTTTGAGCCTTATGATTACGTCGGTTCCTCCGGCAACGTATTTCGCACGGCCCTGAAACCGTTCCATGTAGCCGTACGCCTCATCCAGAGTGCGGGGCTGGTAATATTCAAATCTCTTCATCCGCTTGCCTCACTAGATAAAATCGCAAAAGGTCCAGATTGCAACGACAAAAAACTAAGCGTTCGCAGGTTCAGGGTTAAAAGTTCGCCTGAGCCGGAAACGGAAAACCTTAAACCCTTAACCCGTGAACGGAATCAAAACTCCCTGTTGTCAAAAACTCTCTTGCTCTTGCGCTCTGAACGGGGAAGCGAGCCATAGTCAAGCGCTTCCACATCTGCGCTGACAAGGATATGCTTCTTTATCTCGCGACTCACCTTCTTGGCCAATTCGTCATTTTTTTCCGGGCCAAGGCCGTCCTGTCGCTCAACCTTTATTGTCATGTAATCCTTACCATCTTTTTTTCGGTCAAGGATTATCTGAAATTCGCTTCCCACCCCTCTTATCCCGGAGAGTACATAGTCAATCTGGCTGGGATAGATATTTACTGCCCTGAATATTATCATGTCATCAGATCTGCCCAGTAACCGGTCATGCCTTGGAAGGATTGATCCACAAGGACATTCGCCGGGCAAAAGTCTCGTGAGATCCCTTGTCCTGTACCTTATAAGAGGAACCGCCTCTTTTGTGAGGGTGGTAACCACCATCTCCCCGACCTCTCCCTCAGGAACCGGCGCCATTGTCTGCGGATCAAGTATCTCCAGGATATAGTAGTCCGCCCAGTAGTGGATTCCCGTGTGACACCGGCAGTCGAGGCCTGTGCCGGGCCCGTAAAGCTCAGTCATGCCGGGGATATCGAACATGTGCTCCACCCCTAACAGTTCCTGTATTCTCCTCCTCATTGCATCGCTTGATCTCTCCGAGCCGAAGATCATCTTTTTCAGGGCTATCTTGTCTCTGATCCCCCTTCTGTGCACCTCCTCCGCCATCAGGAGTCCCATTGAGGCGGTGCAACAAAGAACCGTGCTCTGGAAATCCACCAGGAACTGACACTGCATATCCAGATTGCCGGGCCCCACGGGCACCGCCATGGCTCCAAATGCCTCGCACCCCATCTGAAAGCTTATGCCGGCCGTCCACACGCCGTAGCCCACAGCTATCTGCACTCTGTCTTCAGCCGTAAGCCCTGCCATTTCGTAGCAGCGGGCAAAGAAATGCGTCCAGTCCCGTATGTCTTTCTGGGAGTAACACAACACCTTGCGCTTTCCGGTCGTCCCCGATGAGGCATGTATCCTCACCACCTTCTCAAAGGGAATGGAAAGCAGAGGAAACGGATACCCTTCCTGGAGATCCTTGGCGGTTGTAAAGGGAAGACTGCCCAGATCTTTGAGAGAACTTATCTGATCTGGATGAATGCCTGCCTCATCCAGTTTTTTCCGGTAAACCCCCGAGCCTTCGTAGGCGTGGCGTACCGTCCATTTAAGCCCCCTGAGTTGAAGATCCTCCAGTTCCTGTCTGCTCTTAACAGAGGGCATGAACGTCTTTGTCATTTTCTATAATACCTCCATGAAGCCGCACGCTTAGAAAACGGGGCTCGTTATAAATAGTGTCCATCCGGAAATGAGATAGTTTCGTCGAGTTCAAGGCGGGCGATAATTTTAACCACAGGAATACATTGACGTATTTCGAGGATTAAAATTTGAGCCCAACGCCGAAATCGGTGAAAATAGCCATTTCCGGATGGACACTAACTAATACCTGACCATATTCGGTATCACTGTAACTATATCCGGAAATGCTATTATGATTATAATCGCCAAGACGCACGCAGCCAGAAAATAGCTGATGCTCTTGAATATGGTCCCCAGTTCAATGTCGGGGGAAAGGGCCTTGACAACATAGATATTGACCCCCACAGGCGGGGTTATGGCCCCCAGGGTAGTTACCATCGTGAGGATGATGGCGTACCAGATGGGATCAAAGCCGAGGGCGACCCCGACAGGGAAAAATATCGGAATCGTAAGAACCAGAAACCCCAGAGAGTCTATAAAACACCCCCCCACGAGGTAGATAACCAGGATAACCGCAAGGACAAGGTAAGGGGAGATGGGAAGCGATGCCGCAAACTCCGCCACCATATAAGGCAGCCTGGTAATGGCAAGGAATCTCCCGAAGATTATTGCGCCTGTAACAAGGAAAAAGACCATGCTGGAGATCTTGAGAGTCTCTGTAATGGAATTAAAAAACCCCTTCCAGGTGATCCGTCCCGTAACAAGTATAACAACAAGGGCGAAGAAAACCCCCACTGCCCCTGCCTCCGTGGGTGTAAAAAGCCCGGTGTACAACCCCCCTATCACCAGCACAAAAATGGTAAGGGCCTCGAGAACCCCTGTAAGCGCTAGGAGCTTTTCCTCCATCCCCGTCTTGGGACCCGCCGGGCCGTATTCAGGGTGAATCCAGCAAAGAAACACTATTGTGAGAACAAAGAGCAGTCCCAGAAGCATTGCCGGGAGTATCCCCCCCAGAAACAGTTTTATTATGGACTGCTCGGTCTGAATGCCGATTATGATCATCACCACACTGGGCGGCATTACCGTGCCCAGGGTGCCTCCCGTTACCACGGTGCCGCTGCTGAGACGGTCGTCGTAGTTGTATTTCTTCATCTGCGGGAGCGCTACAGTGCCCATGGTAGCCGCGGTCGCGGTATTAGACCCGCATATAGCGGCAAAGAGCTCATCCGCGCCGATAGTTGCAATTGCCAGACCTCCCCTCCAGTGCCCCACCCATTTATAGGCTGCAGCGTAAAGCCTTTCGGCGATCCCCGAGTTAAAGGCTAGATATCCCAGGAAAATAAAGAGGGGAATAACGGTTAACCCATATTTGGAGAAGGTATTCCATACATCGGTTCCCACCATGGTTATGGCGGCATTGAAAGAAACCGCATACCAAAACCCGCAGAAGCCCACTATCCCCATAGCGAATCCCACCGGCATCCCTAAGATAAACAGGGCCAAGAGGAGCACGACGATCCCCGTGATCCCGATTATTGTCATGCTCACTTTTCCCCCTCTATTGCAGGCTGAAAGAGCTTAACGAGATCCGCAAGAAACACCAGCGCAAGCGCCGCGCACCCAAGGGCAACGCAATAGACAAAGGGATAGTACACGATGCCCAGCGTCTCTGTAACCTCTCCTGTAGTCCAAAGGGTGCCGGCATATCTAGCTATACGCCACGAAACAATACCGAAAAACCCCATGCAAATGATGTGATTTGTTATCTGAATGTACCTTTGCCCCTTTTGGGGAAAGGCTTTGAGGACAATATCCACAGCTATATGTCCTTTTGACATCTGAGTATATCCCAGGGCAAAGGCCGTAACCACGGCCCCAAAATAGCCCATGAGTTCAAAGGTCCCACTGATGGGAAGCCACACCAGCCTCAAGAATATATTTGCGCAGGCAAGTACTATCATGGCCACCAGGAAACACCCGGCCACCATCATCAATGCCTTATTGGCCCATCTGGCAAAACCGAAAAGAAGATCCATCAAAACACTCCCTGCTGCGGGAAAGATCATGGAATTGCAGCGCCTCTGTTATGACCGGGCGCCGCAACTCCCATAACACGCTATTTGCCTGCATACTTCTTATTAAGAGCTTTAATATCTTTAACTATCTGCTCCGCGGGAAGCCCCTTGGCCTTTGCGTCCTCTATCCATTTTCCTGTTATGGGCTCAAGAAGCTTGTTCCAATTGGCCGACTCCTCTTCTGAAAGCTCCGTAATCTCTATGCCATGGTTCTTCTTGGACCATTCAAGGGACTTGTCCACATGCCCGTCCATATACTTGCCGGTCCATTCGGCCTGCTCGGTTCCCATATCATCCATGACCTTCTGTACGTCCTTGGGAAGCGATTTCCATTTGGCCATGTTCATCACTACTGCAAAGGGATATATGGGGCCGTTGATGATGGTGACATATTTGCAGAGTTCGGCATACTTGAAATCCATGAGGGTCTCAAGAGATGACACGGCCCCTTTAACAACGCCCTTCTGAAGAGCCTCAGGCGTCTCTGACTGGGGCATTCCAACCGCGGTTCCTCCAAGGGCCTTTACCAGGTCCGCCACACCGCCGCTGGCCCTCAACTGCAATCCCTTCAAGTCCTCAAGGTTTTTCACTGGAACCTTGGCGTATATGTTGCCTGGGGCGCTGGCGAACATAGTGATGACCTTCACCTTGGCAAATTCATCAGGCATATATTTCTTATACAAGTCCCACAGTACAAGGCTCGCGACCGTGGCGTTGGGGAAGCCAAAGGGAAGCGCGGTAGCGTTTGTAACCATAAATCTGCCGGGCTGATAGGCCATGGATAGGCAGCCGATATCAGCGGTACCCGCAATAACCCCATCCATCATGTTTTTGGCATCCAGGAGGGTGCCTCCGGGGAAGGTATTCACAAGAACCTTTCCATTGGTCCTCTTTTCCACCTCGGTTTTCCACCTCTCCATCTGCACGCATGGGAAAGTAGGAGCGGGCGGAAAGTTGGCATAGCTCAATTTAATCTGGCCTGCCTGACTAAGGCCAGGGGCGACACAGAGGGAAAAAACAGCGGAAAGAAAAATTACTGCTAATAGAAGAGCAAGTTTAGGCTTCATCAAAAAAACCTCCTTATAGTCTGGGTGTTTCTAATAATCCGCTCCCTTGCCGGAAAGCCGGCGAGAGGCAGCAAATCACCTACTCCCAAAAAACTCAGAATTCACCTCCTTCCTCTATCTCTGTTCACTCCGAACAAAAGCTCTCGGCGGGGTTTCCATCGTCCCCATTGATGAAATTCTTTCCATTTTACATCATTTCAAAAAATACTAGGCTCTCTGTGTTCACCAAAGACATTTCGGAATACATCCGCCATCTCGCCTACCGTAGCAAGGCTCTTGCAGCATTCCACAAGGTGAGGCATGACGTTGCTGCCCTCCCTTGCGGCATCCTCAAGGGCCTTAAGCGATGAACCTGCCGCCTTTTTATCCCTTTCCTGCTTGAGTTTCTTCAGGCGCTCTATCTGTAGCATTGCCCAATCTTCATTATATTCATGAAGTTCCACCTCCATATCAACACCCTCTGTATATTTATTTACCCCTACCTTGGTTACCGCCCCATCCTGGAGTCTCTTTTCGTATTCATAGGCCTGCCGCGCCACCTCTCGTTGCACGTATCCGGAGGCAACAGCCTCAACCATCCCCCCCACCTTTTTTACCTTCTCCATCTCCTCCAGAATCTTTTCTTCCATCTGTTTGGTAAGGGTCTCCATGAAATAAGAACCGGCAAGCGGATCAACCGTATCCCTCAGTCCTATCTCATCCATCAGTATCTGAAATGTCCTCAGAGAGAGAAGAGCTGCCCTTTCAGTGGGGATGGTATAGGCCTCGTCAAAGGAGCAGAGAGCCGTGGTCTGTGCCCCTGATAGCGCCGCAGCCAGGGCATAGTAGGCTCCCCTCATAATGTTATTCTCAGGCTGCTGTTTCGTCATTCCTGAGCCGCCTCCCCCGAAGATACCACGCAGGAAAAGGGCCTTCTTGTCCTTTACGCCGTATCTGTCTCTGAGAAGCCTTGCCCATAGCTTTCTTGCCGCCCTGAACTTGGCCACCGTCTCCCAGAGATTACCGTATATATTGAGATTAAAGGTGAATCCACCTACAAACTCCTCTGCCCTGTATCCCCTTGCCACCACGTTGTCAATATAGGCAAAGGCTATCATGAAGGCGTAGGATATCTCCTGGGCCGGCGTGCATCCCGACTCCCTTATATGATAACCGCAGACCGATACCGGGTTGCACCTGGGAAGCGCCTTCATGGCATACTCAATGGTATCCCCGACCAGCCTGACTGCAGGGCCTACCGGATAAATCCATGCCCCCCTGCCGACCATCTCTTTTAATATATCGTTCTGGGGGGTAGCGGATATCTTGTTCTTGTCATAGCCGAATCTCTCAGCCACGGACTGATACATGGCAAGCATCACGGATGCTACCGCGTTGATGGTGAGGCCCGATCCTATCCTGTCAAGCTTGATGTCCTTGAAGGCTATCTCAAAGTCCCTCAGGGAATCAACCGCCATTCCCACGCGGCCCACTTCGCCTTCCGACATTGGATTATCGGAATCGTATCCCATCTGGGTAGGCAGATCAAAGGCCACATTCAGGCCCGTCTGACCGTGGGCTATCATAAGCTTGAAGCGCTCGTTGGTCTGCTCGGGGGTGCCGAAACCGGTATATTGACGCGTGGTCCAGTTCCGGCTTCTGTATCCCAGCGGATGGATGCTCCTGGTGAAGGGAAATTCTCCAGGCTCGCCAAGGTCATTCTTATAATCAAAGCCCACTGCCGCAAGATCATCAGGGGTATAAACCGGCTTGACCTTGATGCCCGACTGGAGTATCACCTCTTTTACCGCGTCTTTTTCATCCTTTATGTAAGTAGCTACTCCCATTGCATTCTCTCTCCCTTTTCGGAGTTAAACCAGACGTATGATCTCAAAAATCCGGGGCGGCAATCCCCATCCTATACGTCTAACCATCATGCCCGGATCGGGCACAACGAAGTATGAAAATGCCTCACGTCACTGCCGACCTGATTCGGAGTCCAGGCGTAAAAGACTGGATACCGGCTCCCGGATCGATGTCCGGGAAAGGCTACGCCGGTATGACGATGTACTTTCATATAAACTGCCATAGGGTCATCATTCTCCTCGGCATGAAACTGGAACAGATGCGTCAGTTCGTTTTCATCTTATCTTTTATGAAGGAGACTATCTCATCAAAACGGGAGCCACCGGGAAACACGCCGTCAACCCCCAGTTCCTTCAGAAGAGGCACGTCCCTCTGGGGAATCACACCCCCTATCAGGACCAGTTTCTCTCCGATCTCACGACTCCTCACCAGATCCATAAGCTTTCTCATAATGGGCACATGAGCGCCTGACATTATGGAAAGGCCTATCACATCCACGTCCTCCTGAATAGCCTGGTTGACAATGCCCGGGACGCTCTGGTGGAGTCCGGTATATATGACCTCCATCCCTGCCTCCTTAAGCGCGTGGGAGACCACCTTTGCCCCCCTGTCATGGCCGTCCAGTCCCGGTTTTGCCACCAGCACCCGTATCTTTCTATCCGCCATGCCTATCATGCCCCCTCTTTTACCATGCCTTTCCTGTCAAACTCCACCAGGACAAAATCCTTTCCCTTCAAAAGATGCTCCCGCACCACCCTCTCCACCCCGTCGGCATCCCTTTGCCTCATCAGCTCCAGCATCAGCCTGTGATCCTCGTTGCTGATTTTAGCCATATCATCCCTGTTTAGGATCACCCTCCTGAAACGATATATCTGATCCTTAAGATCATTTATCATTTTTATCAGCTTTGGACTCCGGCTGAGTCCATAGAGCATCTCATGGAATTGAGTGTTTATACCCAGTAGCGCTTCTCTATCTCCCCTATCGAGGCACTCCTGATATAGCTCCACTTTTTCCGCCAGAGGTGCAAGTTCATTGGCTCTGTGGTGCACCGCTGCAAGTCTTGCCGCATAACTTTCGAGAACGGTTCTTATGCCGAATGTCTCTTCAATATCGCTTCTCTTGAGATCGGCTACAAAAAAGCCCTTCGATGGACTTCGCGCCAGCAATCCCTCTTTTTCGAGCTTATGAATGGCCTCCCTCACAGGCGTCCTGCTTATTCCAAGGCTCTCTCCGATGACGCTCTCAACGACTCTTGCCCCGGGCTCTATATCGCCCTTTACCACAGCCTGCTTCAAGCGCTCATATACCTGCTCTCCTAATGATCTTCCACGCGGGATCGAATCAAGCATATATGAGATAGAGGCGACGTCTTTCCGATCAAACGGCATATTTCATCCAAATGCTCATGGCGGGCTTACCGCCGCCCCGGCCGTAACAAATTCTCCTGCCCGGCGGTCTAAACCCTAAAGACCAACCCACCTTGCTATATTAGGCTGGAGTATCTCATGGGTTCCTCCACCGTAAAGGAGAAAACGGTTATCCCTGTAATACCTCTGCGCGGCATATTCCATTGAATAGCCATAGGCTCCGAATATCCTGGTAGCTTCATCACCGGCCTTGCACGCCCCCTCAGTTGCGAAGTATTTGGCTATTGATGCTTCCTTGAGGCATGGAATCTTGTCGTCTATCATCCGCGTGGCCTTATAGGTTAGAAGGCTCGAGGCCTCAAGGTTTACCGCCATATTGGCTATCTTCGCCTGTATAAGCTGATAGTTCGATATGGTCTTGCCGAACTGCGCCCTCTCATGGGCGTATCTTATGGAGTCGTCGAGGGCCGCCTTCTGAAGCCCCACGGCCAGGGCGGCCGTCATGGTCCTGATCTCTGAGAGGATTGAAAGCAGATTGTCCATGCCCTGCCCTTCTTTTCCCAGCATGTAATGGTGAGGGATTCTGACATCAGTAAAGGCAAGCTCCGATATCATGGTGGTGCGCGTGCCCAGGAGATCGAAGGGCTTGCTCACGGAGACCCCGGGAGTCTCCCTCGGAATAAAGAAAAAATTAAGACCCCGAAATTTCTTTTCGGGATCGGTCTGGCAGAGCACCGTATAAAAGTCGGCAACAGGCCCGTTTGTAACCCAGGTCTTCATCCCGTTTAACACATATCCCTCGGAGGTCTTCTTCGCTATGGTGCTCACGTTGCCGAGATCAGAACCTGCCTCCGGTTCAGTCAGAGAAAAGCAGGCGATCTTCTCACCCCTCATGGCGGGCAGAAAGTATTTCTCCCGCATCTCATCCGTGCCGTAATGAAACAGGAAATTGGTTCCCATAAGGCACTGCATCGCAGTGATGGCACCCATGCTCATGAGACCCCTGGCAATCTCTTCGCAAATTATACAAAAGAGCGTCGTATTGCCGCCTGAGCCCCCTTTGTTTTTAGGATACCTTATTCCAAAGACGCCCATTTTACCTATCTTCTGGAACATCTCCATGGGAAATTCCCCTTTGGCGTCTATATCATGGGCCTTGGGGATGAGTTCATCGTCCACAAAGCGCGAGATATTGCTCCTTACCAGCGCTTCCGCATTAGACCTGATCATTGGTTCCTCCGCTCAAATATCCCGTCTCGACAGTGCCGGCAGGAGAAATTGATCCCATCTCTGTCTAAAGGCCCTTTTGACCTGTCTTCAACTGCCTTACGATCTCCGGTATGACCTCATGGAGGTCGCCTACTATTCCCCAATCAGCCACCTGAAAAATAGGGGCCCTGGCGTCTCTGTTTATGGCCACTATAAATCTGGAATTCATCATCCCGGCCCTGTGCTGGATGGCCCCCGATATGCCGCAGGCGATGTAGAGTTCCGGCCTGACGGAACTTCCTGTCTGCCCGACCTGGCGCTCGGGCGGAATCCAACCTTCCTCCACCGCCACCCTGGTGCCCGCCACCTCTCCTCCCAAAAGCCCGGCAAGTTCTTCAAGCAGTGTAAAACCAT
>Ga0210051_1002551_pt1 | contig 18311 bp, 18 predicted proteins | sample CryGey092014_all_FD_185464 | JGI IMG/M metagenome (GOLD analysis project Ga0210051, IMG submission 185464) | Groundwater microbial communities from aquifer - Crystal Geyser CG23_combo_of_CG06-09_8/20/14_all (SPAdes) (version 2) | ecosystem: Environmental > Aquatic > Deep subsurface > Groundwater... | reverse complement strand
GTTTGCTCCTAAGCGGTTTTTGTTAGTGGTGTCGTCTAAATCGATCATTATTTGATCAATTTTTTCCTGATCGGTGGGGTCAAGGCCGATAATTTTCGGTCCGATAACTTTTTCAACATTAAAGACGGCCTTGAGGACGCCCTTGCCTAAATAGCGCTGTTCATCGTTGTCTCTTAGCTCTATTGCTTCATTGCCACCAGTGGATGTTCCAGAGGGGGTAGAGGCGGTAGCCCAGATATTGCTATCTAAAACGATTGTTGTCTCTATGGTAGGATTGGCGCGGGAATCTAAAATTTCCCGGCAGTGAACTTCTTTTATTTTAGCCATACTAAGATAGTTAAAAGTTAAAAATTAAAAGTTAAAAGTTAGATAATTTAAGACACAAGATAGTTAAAAGTTAAAAGTCAAAAGTTAAAAGTTAAAAATTAAAGACATTGTTACATTGCTACATTGTTGAATTGTTGGCAAGCCGTCATTCTGGCTTGTCCAGAATCATCAAAAAACAGATTCTGGATGCGCTCCTCCACACTTTTGCTCTGAGTCGCTTACCAGAATGACAATAAAGCAACTAAAAGTATCATCGCATAAACAGTCATTCTGTCCACCAGCTGGTTAGCAATGTAACAATCTCTCCTATATTTTTTCTTACTTCTTTTTTATAACTTCCTTTTCCGCTTCAGCAATAAACTCTCGCGCTTTGTCAATGGCATCGGGGTTAACGGATATACTTGTGATCCCCCATTTAACTAATTTTTTAATTAATTTTGGTTTTGTTGATGGTGCTTGGCCGCATATAGAAGAGGTGATGCCCATTTTTTGGCAGGTTTTGATAGTTTTTTCCAAAGCCCAGAGAACGGCGGGGTTTTCTTCGTTATAGACATTGGCCAATTTAGGATTATCGCGATCAGCTCCCAAGATGAGCATTGTCAAATCGTTGGTGCCCACAGAAATACCGTCAATACCGATTTTGATAAAGTCTTCAAGGAGAATGACATTAGAGGGAATTTCTACCATCAGCCAGAGCTTGAAGCTGGGGTTACGCATCAGGCCGTAGCTCGCTAGGAACTTTTTTGTTTCTCGCAATTCTTCGGTGGTGCGCACAAAAGGAAGCATTACCCAGAGGTTTTTAAATCCCTTCTTATTGCGCACCCTTTTGATGGCTTCAGCCTCAAGCTCTAAAATATCATCATCAACGAGATAGCGACTGGCGCCGCGAAATCCCAAAAGAGGGTTTTCTTCTTCGGCCTCAAATTTTTCCCCTTCTTTAAGATGGCGATATTCATTAGTTTTAAAATCATTGGTGCGATAAACAACTGGCCGAGGATAGAAAGCCTGACAGAATTCTTTGATCCCCCAAGTTAACTGGTCAACTAATTTCTTTTGTTGTCTTTTTTGGATTAAGGCGCGGGGGTGGATGCCAATTTGGGCAAACATAAACTCGGCGCGCAACAAACCGACACCATCAACGTTTTGCTTGGCTATTTCTTGAGCTAAATCCGGTTCGCCTAAGTTTACGTATAGTTTAGTGGCGGTCTTAATATTAGTGGCCCTGGGGATTGACGCCTTATTTTTAGAAATGGCCGATAAGCTATTGGTGAAGATTTGATGATCTTTTTCGGAGGCAGGGAAAATTTTTCCGTCGTTGCCATCAACCATAAGCATTTGCCTATTTTTAATTTTTTTGGTGGCTGTTTTGGTGCCGACAATACAAGGAATACCCAATTCTCGGGAAACGATGGCAGCATGCGAAGTTTGCCCTCCCTGATCGGTGATAATTGCCGCCGCCAATTTCATTATCGGAACAAAGTCGGGAGAGGTCATTTTGGTTACTAAAATATCGCCTTTTTTAATTTTCCTAATTTCTTTAGCGGATTTTATTTTTTGGGCTCGGCCGACGCCGATGCCGGGACTGGCGGGAGTGCCAATTAAGAGAGGCTGGACACTAGACGTTGGACGTTGGACGTTTGACGTTTGAGGTTTATTTTTTGATTTTTTATTTAGGGTGGTTATTGGCCTCGTTTGAACAATATAAAGTTTATTTTTTTCTTTAGCCCACTCAATATCTTGGGGAAAGAAGTAATGTTGATGGATTTTTTTGCATAATTTAGCTAATTTTTTAATTTCCCGATCAGTTAATTTAGGTTTCTTAACTAAATATTGGGGGATAAGGGTTTTTTTAGTTTTTTTCCCTTTTTTAACAAGGTGAATTTTTTGAGGGTTAATTTCCCGGCTGATAATTTTTCCTGTCTTAAAATCAACTAAGTAGCGATCGGGAATGACTTCTCCTTGAACAATAAGATCTCCCAGCCCCCAAGCGGCCTCAATTAAAATAATATTTTTTTTCTGGCCGGTAGGGTCGGCGGTGAAAGCTACTCCGGAAACCTTAGACTGGATCATTTTTTGTATAGGGATGGCGATACCGACCTTCATATGATCAAAATGATGCTCTTCGCGATAGAAAATTCCCCTTGCCTCAAAAAGAGAAGCCCAACAGGCGCGGACTTTATTAGTCACATTAGCCTCGCCTTTAATATTTAAAAAAGTTCGTTGTTGGCCGGCGAAAGAAGCTTCGGGTAAATCCTCGGCAGTAGCTGAGGAGCGAACGGCTACAAAAGAATTTTCTATTCCCTTGTTCAATTTAAGATAAGCTTTCATAATCTGAAGGGCTAAGTCGCCGGGAATAGGCGATTGGAGGATTAATTTTTGAATTTTTTCCGCTGCTTCTTGATAGCTTTCCGGTTTTTTATGATCGGCGATTGTCAGGATTTGCTTAATTTTTGACTGGAGATTATTTTCTTCAAGAAAGTAAAAATAAGCTTGAGCGGTAACAACAAAACCTGGGGGCACGGGGATACCAAATTTAGTCATTTCTCCTAAATTGGCTCCTTTGCCACCAACCTGGTTGATATTATCTTTGTCGAAATCTTCAAACCAAAGAATGTATGGTGATTTATTTATCATAGTGCATACACCTTCCAGGTGTACTACGTTGACACCTCTTGATGTTTCTTCATTTTAGTTTCTCTGTTCCTCTCTTATAGTCGTCTTCTATGCGAAATGTTTGGCCAATCTCCGGTGAGGAGGCTTCGACAAGATAAGAATTTTCTATTGCCTCTATGCGGTGCTTTTGCCCCAGTAAAATAGTATAACCACTTTTAGGTTTCATTAGAAGATGTAAAATTTTTCCTTGACTATTTTCTAACCAAATTTTTGCCTTTCCCGAAACTAAGCAAAGGGTTTCTTCTTTTTGGTCGTGATATTGCAGACTTAAACGGCAACCTTTCTTAACATATAATATCTTACCCACTCTTTCTAAGTTTGAGGGAGTAAAAATAATTTCGTATCCCCAAGGCTTGGATATTTTTTGGGAATATGGAGTAGTGGTGAACATATAAATAAGCTCAAAGCTCTCCGCCAAAAGGGCGAAACCCATTTAGGCGGGTCCGCCTCTGGCGGAGAAGAATCCCGTAGGGAAAGAGGGAACCTTGCTTTTAAACGGGATCCTTCGTCCGTCGGTTGACGGACCTCAGGATGACAACTTTAATAATATAACAATATATTTTCTATATCTTTTCTTTTATTCCCACCTTTTCTAATTCATTATTGATGATTTCTTTTATTTTATCAAGCTCTTTTTTGGTTTTCCCCTCGGCGCGGCCGGAAAGAAGCGGTTCAGTGTTGGAGGCGCGGATTAACCCCCAGCCGTTAGGAAAGGAAAAGCGGATGCCATCAATTGTCAAAATCTTTGTTTGCGGGTAGTTTTTTCTAATTGATTGGCTGATTTTTTCAACTAATTCATATTTATTTTTATCTAGAGGTAAGCTAAGGCGGAATTCAGGAATTTGGTAATAAACGGGGAAGCCTTGCCTTAAATTTTCCAAACTTCCCTTTTCTTCGATTAACTCTAAAAGCCTCAATGTAGCGTAAATGGCGTCGTCAAAGCCATGGTAGCGGTCGGCAAAGAAAAAATGACCGCTAATTTCGCCGCCAAACAAGGCGCCTACTTTTTTCATTTTTTGGGAAATGTTGGGATAGCCGGTTTTCCAAAGAATTGCCTGGCCGCCTTGTTTTTCAATGGTCTCCAAAACTCCGATGGTGGTGGAGATGTTAAGGACAATTTTGGCTTTGGGATTTTTTTCACAAATCGCCCGGGAAAAAATGCCGGCTAAAACATCGTTTTCGATAAATTGGCCGTTAGAAGTATAAACACCTAAGCGGTCGCCGTCGCCGTCAAAAGCTAATCCTATGTCATAATCGCCTGTTTTAAGTTCTTGGATTAAGGCTTGATAAAGTTCGGCTTTTTGAGGATAAGGTTGGTGATTGGGAAAAGAGCCATCGGATTTAGCAAAAAGCGAAGTAACTTGGCAATCTTCATTTTCAAAGATTTTTTCCGTAAAAAGACCAGTGGTGCCATTGCCGGTGTCAATAGCTACTCTAAACTTCTTTTTTATTTTAATGTTTTTTTTAAGATAATTAATATAAGAAGAGGCAATTTCCCTTTTTTCTTCCCTGCCCCGGCCAGAAGAGAAATTTTTTTCCATAAAAAATTTTTTTACTTCTTCAAGATCTTTTCCAAAAACTGGTCTTTGAAAAAGACTTGATTTAATGCCATTATATTCCGGCGGATTATGGCTGGCGGTGATCATTATTGTGGCTGGAGCTTTAAAATGATGCCAGGAAAAATAGATCATCGGGGTGATAACGACGCCTAAATTAACTACGTTGACGCCGCTTTTTTGTGCGCCTCGGCTTACTTGTTCGGCCATTAAAGGAGAGCTGAGACGGTTATCGCGGCCTAAAAAAACAGAGCTTGCCCCTCTTTTTTTAAAGAAAGTGCCAAAGGCACGGCCTAAATTATAAGCGTCATTTTTGTCCCATTGGCCAGGCACTACGCCGCGTAAATCATAAGCAGAGAAAATGTTAGGATCGGCCATAGATAGTTAAAAATTAAAATTGCTTGAAGTTTGAGAGAGGAAACGTTTGGAATGTAATTAAATATTAAACACCAAGCGCTTCAAACGATTCAAACGTCAAACGTAATTGTTATGTTATATTGTTAGTGCGAATCTAAGATTACTGTGCGATTTAACAATTTAGCAATGTAACAATCTAATTCTTAGTTTATATTTTTACTAACAAAAGTTCAAGGCCGAAATCAAAAGAATAAGGAAGTTGACCTGTTTTTTGTTGGAAATCCAAAACTGCCAATTGAGAGAGAAAATCAATTAGTTGTTGTTTAGTAAAATTTTGGCTTTGATGAATTAGTTTTTGTTTTTGCCATGGTGCCTTAACACTTAAAGATGTTAATTTTTCTTCTTTTACTAAAATTAAATCTTCTAACCTTTTAATTAAAAAATAAAAAACTAAACCTGTTGCCTTTTGGTTAAAGAGCTGGTTGAGAAGCTGAAGGCTTTGTTTTCTATTTTCCCGAATTCCTAAGCTGTCCAAGAAGTGAAAAATAATGGGACTGGGTTTAAAAAGACGGTTGATAACATTAGGGAATTGGCTAAGCCAATTATTTTTGGCAGTTTTTTCTTCAAAAATAATAATATCGTTGCTTTCTTTATGTTGGTTTATACAGCTTATAATTTGTTTCTTAAGTAAGGAGGGGAGGTTGTTTAAAGATTCAATCACTACTAATTTTTGTTGGCCAAAGAGGCTCCCCTCAAAAGCAGTAATTAGTCCTTCCGGGGTTAGATTTTGCGGGTTGAATTTGATAATTTCTTGATTTTTACTTTTAGCGTTTTGAATGGAGGAAAAAAGGAAATTACGACTGGCGATAATATTTTCACCGTGGATGATGGTTAACATAAGAATAAGTTCAAAACTAAGAAATGTATCGCGTATAACATATAAAGTATAAAGGGGAAAACAAAGAAATATTTTTAAATTCCTATAGATTCCCGCTTTCGCGGGAATGACAAGGAATTATGGGAATAACAAAAAGGTCATTTCCTTCTTATAATTTCTCTTTTCTAATTTCTTTCCTTATCTTCCCCACTATAATTTATATATCATACATTTCTAATATTTCTTTCATATTCTTGATACATTTTATCAACAATTTTTTGGTCAAGTCTAAAAGTACCGGTGCGATGGGGCAAAAGGGCGCCGGAAAATGTTTTGGGGATATGAAGTAATTCGTGGATTAAAACTTTAGTTTTTTGCTCTTCGCTAAGATGATCAAATTTTTCTGATAAAACCTCAATAATATAATATGGCAAGATACCAAGAGCGTCTTGCCAAAGCCGCGGCAAAGACCAAATGCGCGCTATCGCTCTAGAGTGAGAGTTCAAACTACGATAACAAAAAATATTTTCTTTTTTAACGTAAGATAGTTTTAACTTTCTGATGATTTTAACCACTGATTGTTTAATATCATCAGCTTTTTTAAACTCCATAAAAAGAATACACCTTCCAGGTGTATTAGATTGACACCTGTTAATTTATTCCCACGTTAGATACTTAACTGATTCCAGTTTTTAAAGTTTATATTAATACCAATGTGACGACTATGTCTTATTTAACCTTGAAAACCACATCTCCTTCTTTGACTTCTTGATCAGTTTTTAATCCTACATCATCACCTTTTTTGGCTTCTTTAATTTGTTGATGCTCTACTTGCATTGAGGAAACTTCTTGGGTGAATTTTTCTTCACCGTTTTTGTCGGTGATTTTAATTGTTTCTCCCGTCTTCAGGGGATTGTCGGTAACATTTAGAACAGCAACACCGATTTTATCGTAATAATGAGTTATTTTACCGATTTTGGTATCGGCCATATTGTTCTCACCCCCTCACAAATGCTTTAAACTCTTATTTATCATAGCATTGTTGCGATTAAGGGTCAAATTGGCTATAATAAAAAGAACTCCAAAGTTATTCGCCTAAAGCTCACCAGTAGGTGGGTAAACAATTAATGGAGTTTTTTATTGAAAGTTAAGTTAGTTTGCGCCCGTAGCTCAGTTGGCAGAGCAGTTGCCTTTTAAGCAATTGGTCGGGAGTTCGAGTCTCCCCGGGCGCACCAGATTCGGAGACGGAGTGTAGTGTAAGAATACACCTTCCAGGTGTATTAGGTTGACACCTGCTAATTTACTCCAAAGTTAAATGCTTAACTGATTCCAATTTTTTAGCGTAGTCAATTTGATCATAGACAAAATCCTGGTATTTTTTGATTGAAGAAAATGAGCTCAGAATAAGTTCTTTTGCACAAATTCCTTCTTCTTTCTTTCCCAAATACTCTGGTAATGAAGACCAATCATAATTTGCCAAATTTTCCTTTTTAACAATAAACGAAACTATCGGATTGAGATGAATATAGCGAGAAACGTGTATTAACTGCTCATTATCTTCAATTCTCACCGCCTTAAAGATCCCCTGGAAAAGGGAGCCTATCCTTTTATGTTTTGTGTTAAAGTATCGAGTGTAACTATTGCTGAAGTTGCTTAAGAAAATTTTAATTCCTTGTTCTTGTAACTGCTTCACTAACAAATGAAAATGATTTGGCATCAAACAATAAGAGAGTATTTCTACTAATTTTGTCCCTTCTTTTTTTAGGTGAGAGAAAAATTCTTCCCTTAAACTGGCTTCCAAATCTAAGACTTTTGAAAGTCTCAATGCGGGATTCTTGAAACGGTAAAAATCAAGAGTTAAATGTGCTCTCTTGTATTCTCTTTTGTCGGTAAACGTTGCTTTTTTCTCAATTCCCCGGTTAAAGATATGATAGATTTCGTCATTAGCAAAAACAATTTTCCTCATTAGATCATTTTAATAATAAAAGAGAAGAAATGTCAAGAGGTGTCAACGTAATACACCTGGAAGGTGTACGCGTCCTGGAAGGTGTACGCGTCGTGGGGTTGGTATTTCTTCCCCCTTTTTGATAAAATAGTTCTTACTTGGCTCCATCGTCTAATGGTTTAGGACGCCACCCTTTCAAGGTGGCAATATGGGTTCGACTCCCATTGGAGCTACTTTTCTGAAAGTGGCTATAAACCCTGGTGAACATTTTTGAAAAGGCGTAGTCGTAAATGGCCTGATTGATCTTTGGGTCCGATGGCTAAAACATCAATTCGTAAAGATTGGGGTAAATTAGGGTGTAATTTTGAATAATACTCCCCTACTTTGGCGATGGTGACTATTTTTGATTGAGTTACCGCCTCTTCGGGATAACCAAATTCTAAAGAGTGTCTAGTTTTAACTTCAATAAAAACTAAGCATCTTTCATTGAGAGCAATAATATCAATTTCCCCGATTTGGGTGCGGAAGTTTCGTTCAATAATCTTGTAGCCGGAGGATGTTAAAAAAGAAGTGGCTAAATTTTCTCCTTTTTGGCCGAAGCGATAGCTTTTGATAGTCATCGCTGGTAATAAAGCTTAGCGCGTCGTATTTTTTTTCTTGCTTTTCCCCGAATATCAATTTTGCTAATTTTGGGAGAATAAAAAGGGAAAATTTGCTCAATGGCTATCCGGTTAACGCCGATGCGTCTGACGGTAAAAGTTTTACTTATTCCCCGTCCCTTTTTGGCGATGATTGTTCCTTCAAAAATTGTTTTTCCCCAATGAACACGCACCTTGTCACCAACACGTAGCTCATTTTTCCAGCTTTGTTCGTCTATTTTGATCATGTCAGCGATTATATCACAATTATAATTTTGGTTTTAATAAATCTTCGATTTTTTTGGCTAAATTGGCAGTATAATTTACTCCAGAATTAAGTTTTAGTGTTTTATTCTCGTCATGGTATTGTAAAATTAGTGCTCCTTTTTTATCACCGGGATTTTTTTGTAAAAGGCTATTAAGGGTAATTAGGACTTGAGAACGGATAGATTTAGGAATAGTAATGGTAAAGTCAAATTTTTCTTCTGAGGAATTGAATAATTGTTTTTGAGCCTCTTTAAGAGTGAAGACTTGGTCGGCAATTAGCGACTTTTCTTCTTCCCGTTTGTCAATTTTACCGATAACGACAATGGGATTATTTTTTATTAATTTGCTTTGATTTTGGCTAAAGATTTTGGGGAAGACAATGGTGTTAATTTCTCCGCCTTCATCCATTAGCGTTAAGAAGGCCATTTTTTGGCTTTGGGAGCGGGTAAAGACAATGCGGATATTATCAATAATACCCAATACCTTGACTTTACTACCGGCGGGGAGATCCAAAATGTCGATAATTTTTTGATCAAATTCTTGCGCCGTTTTTCGGTCCCAAAGGGGTTCACTGCTTAAAGAAACGCCCAAGAGGTTTTCTTCAAATTTTTTGATTTCCTGGTTGGAAAATTCTTCAATTTGAGGCAGTTTATCTTCTCTTGTTTTTTTGCTTTGTTGTTCGGCGAAAAGACTGGTTTGTCCTAATGTTTTGTTTTTTTGTTCTCTTTCTCCCTGTTGGCGGATTTGATCTAAGGTAGCCAATATTGCTGAACGTTTACCGAAACGATCCATAGCGCCGACCTTGGTTAGACTTTCAATGACCTTTTTATTTACTTTTTGAGTATCGACGCGAAGGCAAAAATCTGTTAAGGATTGGAAGGGTCCATTATCTTTTCGTTCTTTAATAATAGTTTTTATGGCGACAACACCAACATTTTTGATTGCCGATAGGCCAAAACGAATGGCTTTGCCTTTCAATGATTTTCTGTCTTTTTCAATAATAAAGTCGCTTTGAGAGATATTAATATCAGGGGGGAAGATATTGATTCCCGTTCTTCGGCAATCGTCGATACCCAAAATCATTCTTTTCTCTGATTTGTTGCTTTCAGTGCTCAAGAGGGCGGCGGTAAATTCTACTGGGTAATGGGTTTTCATCCAGGCGGTTTGGTAGGCGATCATCGCGTAAGAAGCAGAATGAGCTTTATTAAAGCCGTAATTGGCAAATTTTTCAATCATCGAGAAAATTTGCTCGGCGATTTTTTTAGAATAACCGTTTTTTAAGCAACCGGCGATAAAATCTTTTTTTTCACCCTTCATCATCGATAGTTTTTTCTTTCCCATAGCGCGGCGTAGAATATCGGCGCGGCCGAGGGAAAATCCGGCGATGGCATGAGCAATTTGCATTACTTGTTCTTGATAAACGATGATGCCATAGGTTTCTTCTAAGATTGGCTGAAGATTAGGGTGAAGATAATCAATGAGACGGGGATTTTGTTTACGGTTAACAAAATCATCAATAAATTGCATCGGTCCGGGGCGGAATAAGGCAATCATAGCCGAGAGGTCGGAGAAACGGTTAGGCTTTAGTTTTTTTGCCAAGCGACGCATTCCTTCACTTTCTAATTGAAAGACTCCGGTTGTTTCGCCTTGGGAAATTATTTCATACACCTTAGAATTATCTAAAGAGATTTCCGAAAGATCAATTTTCTTTTTCTCGGTTTGTTTAACAAAATTAATTGCTTCTTCTAAGATAGTTAAGTTACGCAATCCCAAGAGATCCATTTTTAATAGGCCGACGGCATCATCGGCAACATTAAGGTCTAAAGAGTACATATCATATTGGGTGGTAATTCGTTCTCCTTTTGTTTCCCGTTGTAGGGGGGTGTAGTGAACCAGTGGTTTGTCAGCCATAACCACGCCGGCGGCATGGGTAGAGGCGTGACGGGCAACGCCGACAATTTTTTTGGCCAAATCTAAAATTTGTTTGGTTTCCTTTTCGGTTTGATAGGCGATTTTAAGTTCGGGATTTATTTTTAAAGATTCGTCGATACTTATTTTTTGGCCTGCTTCGGCGGGAATCATTTTCGCCAAACGATCGCCGGTAGAATAAGGGAAGTCTAAAACACGGGCGATATCGCGAACAGCCATACGTGACTCAATTGTCCCAAAGGTGATAATATTGGCAACATGGTTTTCGCCATATTTTTGACGGATATAATCAATGACTTCGTCGCGGCGATTATCAGAGAAGTCAATATCAAAATCGGGTGTAGATTGGCGTTCGGGGTTTAGAAACCTTTCAAAGGGAAGATTGTGGAGTAAAGGATCCATAGAAGTAATGCGGAGGATATAGGCGACAATAGAGCCGGCGCCACTTCCCCGTCCCGGACCGACACGAATATCTTGTTTTTTAGCCCAGTTAACATAGTCTTGGACAATTAAGAAATATTCGGCATAGCCCATTTTAGTGATAAGACTTAATTCGTAATTTATTCTTTCTTTAACTTCTTTAGTTAATTTAGGATAGCGGAGTTCTCTCCGCTCAAAAGTTATTTTGTGGAGATAATTAACGGCTTTTTCACCATTAGGAAGGGGATATGAAGGGTAAACTTTATTGCCTAAAGGAATCTTTAGATTGCATTTCTCGGCGATTGATAAAGTATTTTTTAGGGCATCAGGATATTCTAAAAAAGATTGATGCATTTCTTCGGGGCTTTTTAAATAAAAGTCAGGAGAGCCAAGCATACTAAGGCGGTTTTGGTCTGTTAGCTTTTTTTGCATACCAATAGCCATTAGTGCGTCTTGGGCAGGGGCATCGTCGGGGTTAATATAGTGGGAATCGTTAGTGGCTATAAGAGGAATTCCTAATTGTCGGGAAATTTTAATTATTTCTCGGTTAGCCTTAGCTTGATCGGGAATTTTAGGGTGAGATTGGATTTCTAAGTAAAAATCTTCGCCGAATATTTCTAAAAATTTTTGGGTCTGTTTAATTGCCTCTTTAGGTTGGTTATTTAAAACTAAGCGGGGAATAATTCCCTGAAGGCAGGCGGTGGAGACAATTAAGCCTTCATGATGTTCTTTTAAGAGTTCCATATCAATGCGCGGCTTGTAATAAAAACCCTCCAAATGTGCTTTGGTTACTAACTTCATTAGGTTGTAGTAGCCTTTTAGGTTTTTGGCCAATACTAAAAGATGGTAGGGTGAGATCTCCGGGCCACCGGTTTTTTCAAATCGGGAACCACGGGATAAATACATTTCGCAACCAAGAATTGGTTTTATCCCCTCTTTTTGGCAGGTGTTGTAAAATTTAATTGCGCCGTACATTACGCCGTGGTCGGTGAGAGCTAAAGATTTCATCCTCAATTCTTTAGCTTTGGCCACTAATTTTTCAATCTTTGATAAGCCGTCTAAAAGGGAGTATTCGCTATGGACGTGAAGATGAACAAATTCGGGTATTTTGCTTTTTTTGTTATTCACATTACTCATATTACCGCTTTCTGGCAATTCTGACAATCTCTAATTCCTAGTCCCACGAGCGTAAGTCTATGGGACTCTACCAAATTTATGATTTTTTTATCATCGCTCTTAAGAGCCATGAGGTTGCTTTGGTAATTGAAATATCTTTTTCCTCCTTTACATTCTCGATATTTTGAATTGCTGTGTCGGTAAGTTTTTTGCTATTAGAATTTCTAACCGGTTTTATTAATAAAACTAAAGATGCCCGCCGTTTGTTTATATTCTTAGATTTATTAAGTTTTTTTAATAAATCTTTCCATTGACGCCAATTTGATAATAAATCTCGCCAGTCGAACTTTGATTGACAAAGTGAGTCTACTTGAGTCCATCCAGTCAAATTATTTAGCCAGCTATTTAATAATTTAGGTTCTATATACTTTCTATATTTTGGTGAATATTCAATGATGAAGCCGGCAATGTATTTTTCAGAGGAGGACTGGCCGTTTTCATATAGAGAATTCAGGAGCTGAACAAAATTATCAAAATTCAAATCAATATGTTTTTTTAACCAAGCTTTAGCGAGTTTTCTAAGCTGGGCGTTTGATAAACGATAGCTTTTATCGCTATGTCCTTCGTAGTTTGTATTGTGTTTTGTAACAAAGGGACTTTCGTTATTTTCTTTTATAATTGTGGCTAATAATTCTTTATGTAATCTATTCATTGATTATTTATTATGGGATATAATATTCCTTTTGGGGCAAGAAAGATACTTCAATATATTAAAGTGGAATCAGGACATACGGTACCGTATATTAGCAATCTCTGTTGGATTGACTGTTTCTGTTTTTATTAATCATTATTCATTGGTAATTAATTATTTTTTTAGCAATTGTCTGCCATCCTGATCCGCCTATTTTAATTTCTCCCGAAGCATTTTTTGCGCTTGTTTGATATCAGCTTTTCCTTTGGTTTCTTTTTGCACCTGGCCAATTAAAAAAGCTAAAGCATTGGTTTTTCCTTTTTTATAATCCCCTATCGCCTTGGGGTTAGCGATTAAAACTTTTTTAATAACTGATCGCAATTTTGCTCCACCGACAAGAGCTTGTTCTTCCCTCTCTCTTATTTTATTGATTAATTGTGGTGGTGAAAGCTTATTTATAGATAGTTTTTTATTAATAATAATATTGGCGATGTCATTAGCTTTTATTTTTTGTTTTTGGCCTGCTCTGGCGGCTTTTTCAAAATAAGATAATACTTTATGGGTTTTAGTAATTATCTTTGCCTGATATAGGGAAAGGTGGTATTGGTTAATTAAGCGGTTAATTGCCTGTTCAGGTAGTTCGGGAAGAGATTTTTTCAAGCTTTCAATATCAAAAAGTTTATCTATTACCAGAGGAGGGATATCAGGCTCGGGAAAATAGCGGTATTCATAGGCTTTTTCTTTACTGCGTTGGATAAATGTTTTTTTATTTTTTGAATCATAGCCGCGGGTTTCTTGTGGTATTTGTTTTTCTTGATTAAGCAACTTTTGTTGACGGTTAATTTCGTAGTCAATGGCATCTTTTAAAAATTTGAAGGAATTAATGTTTTTTATTTCTACCTTATAGGGTGGCAGCGGGTCGTTTAAATATTTTTTTAAAGAAATATTGGCTTCTAATCTCATTTGCCCTTTTTCCATATCGGCATGGCTTATTTTGAGCCGTCTTACTAATTGGTGAATAGCTTGAGCGTAGTCTTTGGCTTCTTGGGCGCTGGTTAAGTCAGGTTCGGAGACAACTTCAATTAGTGGTATGCCCGACTTATTGAAATCCAAAAAAGTAACCTCTTTTCCATTAACTTTTCTATGGATTGATTTGGCGGTATCTTCCTCAAGATGAATTTCGTGAATTTTTACTACTTTATTAGATTGTAGTATTATTTTGCCATTAACCCCTAAAGGCTTAAAAAATTGGCTTATTTGGTATCCTTTAGGTAGGTCGGGGTAAAAATAATTCTTACGGTCAAACCAGCTGTTTTTGTTAATTTGACAACCGAGCGCTAAGGCTAAAAATAAAGTTCTTTTAATTGCTTCTTTATTAGGGACAGGTAAGGCGCCCGGTAGCCCTAAGCAAACTGGGCAAGTTTGACTGTTAGGTTCTTTACCAAAATGTTTAGCTGAGCAGGAGCAAAACATTTTGGAACGTGTTTCCAGCTCAACGTGAATTTCTAAACCGATAACAGGATAAAATTTATTGGTCATATTTATTTAGCTTTATTTAGCCTCGCAAGGTGACTCCTTGCGAGGCTAAATATGGTTTAATTGGGCAAAGAGTTTTTGCTGGTTTTTTTGGACAAAATATGATAAAGAAAAAAGACTTATACCCAGAGAGAGTAAAATTAAGCGAATTCCCAAAAGGTCAACCAAGGAAATAATAATTAATGAGGGGATAAAGGCGGCAAGAGCAATTAATGTCCCCAAAATACCATAAACACGACCGCGAATATCTGAGGGGGTATTTTCTTGAATTAAGGTTTGGATGGGAACGATAAAGAAAATAAAGGAAAAGCCGGCCAGAAATAGTAAGGGAGCAATAAGGGGAACCGGGCGAGAGATAAATGTGGCGGCGGTAATAAGAATGAATAATGTTCCGCAGGCGGTTACCCCCCCAAAGATTAATTTCTTTTTTCTTATTTTTTTGGTTTTGATTTTCTGGCTGACTACCCAGGCTCCGGATAAAGTTCCTAAAATAATAGGGGTGATGATAAAAAAAGAAGCATCGGCAAAAGCAATATGAATGATTTGTGAAAAAGCAGGGATAATAGCAACGATAATGCTAATAATTACTTCTGCTCCTGCTAAAAGAAGAATTGGGAAAAAGATAATTTTCTTTTGGCAGACAAAATTATATCCCTGTTTGACGTCTTCCCAAAAATCAAGAAAGTTGAAGTGGAGGGAAATATTAGGATATTTTTTATTTTGATTAATCACTTTTTCGGGTATTAAAGCAGAGAAAAGAGCGGCTGACAACAATAAGATTGATGCGGTGGGGAAGATGAAGTTAATGTGGCCGAAGACTTTTAGCAGTAACCCGGCGGTGAGCGACCCAAAAATTAAGGAACCATGAGAAGCAAAAAGCCAGATAGCATTAGCGCTTCCCAGGTCTTCTTTTTTAACAACGTTGGGAATTACTGTTCCTACGGTGGGGTTAAAAAACTCATCTAAGCTTGAGTAGAGAAAAATAATAAGATAAGCCAAAAAGGGACGGTAGCTAATAAATAGAAAAAGTAAAGCTACGAAAGCTTGAGTTAAGTTAGAAAAGATGAGAATTTTCTTTTTGTTAGACTTATCAATGATAGCGCCGCTAAAGATTCCCAAAACACCGGTAGGAAGGTAATAAAAAAACAATAAAATTCCTACCGTAATAGTTGATTGACTTTTTTCAAAAATAAAATTCATTAGAGTAAAAAGGAGAGTGGTGGCGGTAATATTAGAGCAGAACTGGCTGGCTAAGAGTAGGCGCAGGTTTTTATTCTTCAAGAGATCTTTTAAGAATGGTTTTTTCTTGGCGATTATTTTTGCCATTGTTCGAGTTGGTCGGCTAATCTTAAAATTAACTCCTCACTTTTTTGGGGACCAAAAATTTGTAGCCCTACCGGTAGGCCCTCTTTATTATAACCACAATTAATACTAATGCCCGGCAGGCCGGCTAAAGAATTTGGTTCTACTAAAACATCTTGGGTTTCGCCGAACATAGGATTTTTTTCCCACTCCCCTATTTTGAGGGCAACCGTGGGAGAGGTAGGGCCGATGATTAAATCCACTTTTTTAAAAGCCTGTTTAAAATCTTTGATGATTTTAGTGCGCGCTTTTTGGGCTTTAAGATAATATTGATCAAAATATCCTGCCGACAAAACGAAAGTGCCTAACATAATTCTTCTTTTTGCCTCCAGGCCAAAATAGGAGCGGTTGCGGCCATAACGAAGGCCATCATAACGGGCTAAATTTGAGGAAACTTCGGCGCGCTGAAGGATGGTATAAACGGCAATGCTTATTTTGGGGTCAAGGAGCGATACCTCCCGAATTTTAGCGCCTTTTTTTTCTAAAACCTTGGCCGCTTCAAGGATTTTTTGGGCAACTTCTTTGTTAGCTAATTTTAGATATTTTTGACTTAGGCCGATTTTTAAATTTTTAGGGAGGGGCTTTTTGTAATTTATCAAGACTGGTTTTTCTTTGATGGTGGTGGCGTCTTTTGGGTCCGGGCCGGAGAGGATGTTGTAGAGTAAGATAGCATCTTTCACGTTTTGGGTTATTGGTCCGGGGCAATCAAGTGAAGAAGCCATCGCAATTAGTCCGTAGCGGCTGACACGGCCATAGGTAGGTTTAAAACCCACTACGCCGCACCAAGCAGCGGGTTGGCGAATTGAACCGGCTGTTTCCGAACCAATGGCGGCTGGTGCCATCGCCGCGGCAACGGCGGCCGCCGAACCTCCTGATGAACCGCCGGGAGCACGTTCAAGATCGTAGGGGTTGTGGGTGGGACCAAAGTCGGAAGTTTCAGTAGAAGAACCATGAGCCCAGGCATCCATATTGGTTTTACCTAAAATTATCGCCCCCGCCTTTTTAAGACGTTGAATCACGGTGGCGTCGTAAGGAGGGAGGTAATTTTCTAAAATTTTTGAGGCGGCCGTGGTTGGTAAGCCTTGAGTACAAAAATTATCCTTTATGGCAATAGGCAAACCCAAAAGAGGTTTCTTTAGAAATAAATCGGCAGATTTTGATTTGCTGATTTCTCTGTCTGCTTTTTGAGCTTCCCTAAGAGCTTTTTGATTGATTGTTAAAAAGGCGTTAGTCTGCTGGTTTTTTTTCTTAATTTGTTTTAAGTAATATTGAACTATTTCTTGAGAAGAAACTTTCCCTTTTTTAATTCTTTTTTGCCACTCAATGAAACTAATTCCCTTTTCGGTCAAGATTTTTCCACTCACCTTTTAGTTATCCCTCCTTTTGTTTTAAAATATTTTTCTTTTTTTAAAATCAATTTTTGGGAAAGTGATTTTCCTGCCTCGTCTTTACGGGTAATATTTTCGTTTTTAGTTACCTGGAAAGTGGGCCTAAATTTATCAAGATCGTCAATATTATCCAAGATGGCAAAAAAATTAACTGTTTTTAGGAGTTGACGGGCGATTTTTATCTTTTCGCTCGCGGTAATTTTTAAATTAGCCAACAAAGATAAACGATCTGGCAATATTTTAACTTTGTCCACGTTTGTTTTTATTCTACCATAAGAAAAATATCCAGGGACAATAAAAAAGAGTGTCGTTTTTAGCACACCAACCCTACACCATTAACGGTACAGGGCCAGTTGGCGGAGAAGAATCTATGCCGCAAAATCACTCCTGACGACACTTCGCCAAATCCTTCTCCGCTGTATTTGTTATCTTTGGAGCAGTTTATCTTCTGGGACCAAAATCTCTTCTTCTATCTCGAGAACCTTCTGTATTTCTGGGACGAGCCTCGTTAACAATTATTTTTCGACCTTCAAAATCTTTTTCGTTGAACAATTCGATTGCTTTCTTGGCTTCTTCTTCACTGCCCATTTCCACAAAACCAAATCCTCTTGATCGACCAGAATATTGATCCTTGAGAACAGTAGCGCTAGCTACTTTGCCTGCTTTAGAAAAAAGTTCTGATAGCTGTTCGTCAGTAGCCTCATAGCTCAAGTTACCGACGTAAAGTTTAGTATTCAAATTTACTCACCTCCTCTTTTTGGGATAAGCGCGGAAGTTTCTTTGAAGACCGTAAACATTGGGGTCTAAAAAACTATCCTGACTTTCAGAGATATTATAACACATTTTATTAAAATGCAAATTGGCAATATTCTTTATCATTCCCGAAATAAATTCGGGACAGGTTCTGAAGGCTTTGCCTCTTTCTGTCATCCTGAGGTCGCCTATGGCGACCAAAGGATCCCACTTGGAATCTATATTAATAGATTCTCTTGGCAAGAAATATTTATTTATATAGATTCACGCTTTCGCGGGAATGACAAGGAATTGCGGGAATGACAAGGAATGACGGAATGACAGAGAAAATATCTAAGCGAAAACCTGTTCTTTTTAACTAATTTTTGCTCCCGGTTTTACTTTCTTGTCCGGCCGGAGCAGGGCAATAGTTTCATCATCTACCGCCACCAGCATTCCCTGGCTTTCTAAGCCAAAGATTACTTTTGTTTCTAAAT
>Ga0210051_1002550_pt1 | contig 18315 bp, 20 predicted proteins | sample CryGey092014_all_FD_185464 | JGI IMG/M metagenome (GOLD analysis project Ga0210051, IMG submission 185464) | Groundwater microbial communities from aquifer - Crystal Geyser CG23_combo_of_CG06-09_8/20/14_all (SPAdes) (version 2) | ecosystem: Environmental > Aquatic > Deep subsurface > Groundwater... | reverse complement strand
CTTTCAGTTTAACAATTAATATGTCCTCAAGTCAATCTTGGTAGTTAGGGTAACGGAGCCGGAGGTAAGATCAACCTGAACCTGAGGCGGAGTGGAATATGTTCCTGTTTGGCAAACTAGCGAGCAGACAGAAATCGCCGCATCGGTAGTGGTTAATCTGGCCGAACCGGAAGCCAAATAACCGTCAGCGCCGCCGACACCCACACAGGAAAAGGAAGTGGCTGCTCCATCCCGATCAAGATAGTTCAAAACGTGAGGGTCCGGATTGGAACAGGGTTCAACCTTCTCGGCATTCCTCAACTGTCTTTCTATAATGGCTAAGGCGTAATCAAGACTTTCCCGAACTTTAATGGTTGACTCACCTTTTTTTGTGCCTTTCATGGAAAGGGCAATGGCGCTGGTGACAATCATTCCCAAAAGAGCAAAGATTGTCATGGTCATCAAAATCTCAATTAAACTCATGCCTTTATTCATCTTTGTCTCCAATCCGTAAAGTAAGTAACCGACTTAACTTCATGGTATCCCTGACCATCATTCCAATAAACCCTTACCGTAGCGGTAATCGGGTCGGTTCCTGTCAGGCTAACCTCCCTCAAAAGTATAGTACTGGAGATAAAATCTGAATCCGGGCTGCAGGCAGAAGGCTTTGACCAACCTAAATTCGTCAAACACCAGGGAAAAACCTGAACATGGCCTTGCAGCAAGGTAAAATCCGTATCCCTTTCCCTTCTTAACCATTCGGTTGCTTCCTGGGCATACCGGTTGGCCAAAGTTTTATTTTTGGAATAAGAAGAATTCCTTAAAGCCATGGCGGCCAAAGACACGATTCCGACCAAGATGGCGGCCATCATACCTATCGCCACCACCACTTCAAATAACGACTGTCCTTTTTCGTTTTTCATTTTATTTCCCCTCCGGGGGTGACCGTCACCGTTATGGTCAAACCGCCGTCTGCCTGTGTCAAAGTCACTTTGGCCTCGCTCCCGGCCGGAATATTAGTGCCGTTGCCCAGTACTTTAAAAGAAATCGTACCGAGCGTAGTCGAGGCGGTGATATCCACCGGTAAATCAACACTTTTGACCAAAACCTGGCTGGCGCAATGGGCCAAAATCTGATATGAGTTGGCGGCAATTTCAAAATCATAAGACGTTAAGCCCGTACAACCCGCGGGCATCTCTCCTGATAAGGCCCTCTCCTGAGCCAGTCTTAAATCTCCTTTAACGCCTGTGGCCACGCTCGCCAGATGTTGCCGGCGGGAATAATCCCGAAAGTTGACAAACCCAAAACCAAACAGCAACCCGATAATCGTCAGGGTTATCAGAAGCTCAATTAAAGTATAACCTCTCATGGGTTGGTTACCGTGTAGTTACAAGTCCCGGCTACGTTTTCCAAAGAGGCGCAAAGGGTGTAGGTCACGGTTGAAGTCCGGGTATAGGTATAAACCCTAGCCGGATCAAGCGGGTCTTTGGGAACTAAAGAAATATAAATATTGGTGGTGGCGCAGGAAGATGGAGGGGCCTTAGTCCCCTTCAAGGGAGTATCCTTAACGACCTTGGAAACCAAAGGATAGATATTGCAGTCCGATTTGTACATTTCCAAACCGCTTCTAATCATTTCCAAATCCGCTTTTCTTCTGGCGTCCCTTGAAGATTCTCTGGCTCCCTGCATACCAAAAAGGGAAAGGGCCACCAAAATCCCAATTATCGAAATAACTACCAGCAACTCAATTAGTGTAAATCCTTTTTTCATATTGGACAATTAGACGAACTTGGCGCAGAACTTGATAAACCAATCTTGCCGGTTGAACAAACTACCCAATACCCTGAAACGTTTTCGAGCGAACCCCAAAGAACATATTTGGTCGCATTATTATTGGGACTACCGGTTCCATCAGAAATATATTTATAAATTGTGGTTGGTGCTTTCGGGTCTGTCGGACAGGTTCCTGATATTCCAAGCGTGGCACAAAGAGAGCTTGCGTCTGCGGCTGTAGTTCTGGACGGAAAAAGGCCACTTCCTTTATTGGCAAAATTCTCCAAAGAATTCAGATACTGTCTAATATCCGATTTTCTTTGAGTATCTCTTGCCTGTTTTTGAGCCGGACCGAATGAAACCAAAGCGATAGAGGCAAGTATCCCGATAACAGAAATTACTACTAAAAGTTCGATTAATGTAAAAGCTTTCCTCATGGCTTTACCGTATATTTGCATTCACTGGTTGGACAAAAACTAGCATCAGTTACGCATTTATCATCACTTTTATTTTCTAAACAAGCATCAAGCGTATAGGTATCGCTGTCTGTTTGTACGTATCTGTAATCTTGGGTTGGAGAAAGAGGATCCTTGGGGAAAGTGCTCATATAAGTAGTCATTCCAACCGTCCAGGGATTTCCGCCGGTAGGAAAAGCAGAAGTTATCGGGTAGCTCCCCGCATCATTATAATAAAGCCTTAGAGCAGTCTGAATATTTCTCAAGTCACTTTTTCTTTGCGCGTCCCGGCTCCTTTCCCGGGCGGAATTAAGGTTGGCGATAACCAAGGTTGACAAAATTCCAATTAGGGCAATCACCACCAAAAGTTCAATTAAAGTAAAAGCCTTTCTCATGGTAATACCTCCGTTGCCGTCGCATTGGGACTTGTTATGGCAAAATTACAGGTCTGACTTCCGCAGGAAACGGTAATACCGGCAATAATATTTTTGTCCTGGGTGTTTTCCAAACGGGCAAACAGCTGATATTTATTACCGGTAGACGAAACTATATAAACATATTGACCGCTGCCCGGATCGGCCGGCACTTTCTTAATATAGCTGGTTTTACCGTCCGTAAATTCAGACCCTGCCACCAAAGCCGAGGCCAAGGGATATCTTTTATAATCCTGATAATAAAGCTCAACGGCGTTGCTCATTTGCTTCAGGTCGGACTTTCTTTGGGCATCGCGGCCGCGCATCTGGGCCGTTCTAAAACTGGTAAGACCCACGGTTGCCAATATCCCCAAAATAGCAATAACAACCAAAAGTTCAATAAGTGTAAAAGCCTTCTTCATCTTATCTCATTTTCATACTCTTCGATCGATTTATCAAGAGGCGTCCGGCCGTAGGCCTTGCCAAAATTGCAAATCTTTACCCCGCAAGGCAAATTTCTGGCAACGATCTTAGGGTCATACTCAGCTTCACTTTTTCCCTCAAGGGCGCCGTAGATTTGATAGCGGTTACCATTGGCCAAATAATAATACGCAAATCCGGCTCTGGCCGAAGGGTCGGTCGGAATGACCTTTAAATAGGGGGGGTAGTTATCATCGGCAAGATCGCGAAGCGGGTCTTTACCCCAGTTGCACGGAGAAAAAACAACAATGTTCTTGGGCAACTGTTCAATCACTTTAACCGGAGCGCAGGCGGCAATTTTAGCGTCTATCGAAAGGGGGAAAGCGCCAAAATCGGCCTGATATTTATTTAAGGCCTCGTAAAGAGAACCGATATCGGCTTTCCTCTGAGTATCCCTGGCCCGGCGCAAACTGACAATGAAGTTCGGGGTTGAGATAAGAATAAGAAAAACAAAAATAATTAAAACGGCTTTTATTTCTGATTTGGAAAAATTATTCATTTTTATAGGCATTCGTTGCGCGGATTTGCAGGGGTGCCGCAATTGCCCGGAACGTTACAGATAGGATTATCAAAGGCAGGTAGGCAGCTGGGGCCGGTTCCTTGAGCATTCGTTGGAACTTGGACACACACGCCGCTTTTGCAGCCGTAATAATTACCCTGTGGCGGAAGCGACGGGGTAGGAACGGGAATACCGACCGGAATAGGAGCATTGGGGCTTGCCTGATAGAAATTATAACTACTACCCGGCCCGATACCCGGCCTTAAATCCTTGTCCCGTTCGTATTCCAAAATCGCAAAGAGCCGGTACCACGATGCGCAAACCGGCCCCGATGGCTCATATTTATAAGAATCTCCGGTTAGAGGATCGCAGGGAATTATATTCAGATATGGTCTTAGCTTTATGGCCTCAACTTCTGGTGTACAAAGCACGCTTGCCGGGTAGCAATCGTGGTCCTTTTCGTATTCTTCAACCGCTTCCTGGATCTTATGAATATCCGCCTTGCGCCTGGCGTCCCTGGCTTTAGCCATCTGCTGTCTGACCGCAAATAGAGCCATAAATGCAAGAATAGTTACTACTGCCACCACGATTAACAGCTCAATAAGAGTAAACCCCCTCTTTTTTTTCATAATCTTAAAAATATCGTTAAAAACAAAGCCGCCACCAAAAACGGTCCAAAAGCAATTTTGCTTTTTAATTTGGCTTTCTTGGTTAAAATCAGTATGCTCCCCACCGCCGCTCCGGTCAAGAAAGAGATAAACAGCCAATTGACAACGCCACTGATCCCGGTAACCATTCCCCCCAATATTGCCAGTTTAACATCTCCCAAACCCATACCCCTTCCTTTGGTAACTAAATGAAGAATCAAAAGAAATGCTGCCGCCGAAAATCCCGAAAAGAGGTTACCAAATGAAAAACTAAATAAAAGCGCGATAACCATACCGGCAAAAATAAGTTCGTCCGGAATAATCTGGTGTTTGACATCGATCACAAATATCGCTACCAAAACGGGAATAAGAAGGGCAAAAAAAATAAAATAACTTAAAACTAATAACTTAAAACTAATAACAAACAAAAACGCGCTAGCCAATTCAACTAACGGATACTGAATAGAAATTTTAGCTTGGCACCGGTGACAGCGACCTCTAAGCAAAAGAAATGAGAGTAGGGGAATGTTGTCAAACCAGGCAATCCGCTTTTTGCACCGCGGGCAAAAACTTCTGCCTAAAATCGATTTTCCCTGTGGCAGTCTACAGATTAAGACATTGGCAAATGAGCCAAAACATAGACCAATCAAAAAAACGACAAACAAAACAAACATACAAACATCTTAACAGAAAAATGAAGTTAGATTAAGGAAGACAGGACATATTTACCACTTTTCCACCAATGGTCACATCGCAAACAGTCGCATTACCCAAATCGGTTGGAATCGTACCGTTTGTCCCCGCACACCTCTCTGTAGCTTCTTTCATAAAGGCACTTGATTTCGGGTTAAAACAGACATAGGTGCTATCCCCCGGAGTACCGCGGTTATAGATATAAAGGTTATTATATCCGGTAGAGGTAATTCTGGTCACAAATGAGTCCTTCAACTCTGCCGAGCCTCCGGATGAAAGCTCAGTTAACATCGCTACACCATCAGTACCAAAAGTCTGTGTCTTAGTAGTAATTTCTGTAAGCGGGGTAAGAGACGCATTGGTACTACTCCCGCTTGATTGCCATGGGTAATAACCCGCACTAGCATAATATCGATCAACGCCACCTAATAACTGCTCCGCATCAGACCGGCTTCCGGTGTCCCGGCTGCGATTAATCTGTTCAATGGGGTTAATGGCAGACAGAACCGCAACGGCCAAAATTCCAAGGACGGCAATAACAATCAGAAGTTCTATCAGAGTGAAACCTTTTTTCATGCTTATAATTAACAATAAACTACTAAAACTGGCTTGTCAAGTTGTAAATGGGAAGGATCACGGCAATGACTAAAAAACCCACCCCTACGCCCAAAAGAACCATCACCAAGGGCTCGATCGCCGAGGTTAAAGCCTTGACTTTTTGGTCGGACTCAACTTCAAAAATATGACTGACTTTAGCCAAAACATCCTCCATTTTTCCGGTTTCCTCACCAACCGCCACCATCTGACTTAAAATGTAAGGAAAAGCCTCCGGGTGTTTGGAAAATGCAAAAGTTAGGGGAAACCCTTTTTCCACCTGAACCGCCACATCTTTTAAGGCATCCGAGATAATCACGTTACCCACCACATCGGCGGTGATATTTAAACTTTCCAAAATCGACACCCCGGAACCGACCATTAAAGAAAGTGTCCGGGAAAGCTCGGTTAACACCACCTGTCTTTGCAGGGGTCCGACAATCGGCAGTTTAAAAATCAGCTCATCCAATTTTCTTTTGCCCGCCTTCGTTTTCCGGTAGGAAACCAAAAAATAGGCGGTTCCGAAAACAATTAATAAAAAGATAAACCAGAACTTAGTCAAAAAGGAAGAAATCCCGATTAGAATCTTTGTCGGTACAGGTAGAGAGGCATTAAACTCGCTGTAAAGTGAGGTCAGCCTCGGGATCACAAAAATCATCATTACTAATCCCACCACCAGCATACCGACAACAACCACCGCCGGATAAATTAAAGCACCTTTGACCTTTCCGGAAAATTCCTGTTGTTTTTCCAGGTTATCGGCCAGCCGGGAAAGAACTTTGTCCATCACCCCTCCTGCTTCCCCGGATTTGACCAGGGCGATATAGGTTGGAGAAAACACGCCTGGGTGTTTGGCAAAAGCCGCCGAAAGAGAAGCCCCGCCTTCGACATCGGCCAGTACTTTGGCAGCGATCTTTTGCAGCAGGCCTTTGGTTTGAGAACGCAAAATTAAAAGTGAATCGGTGATGGGAAGCCCCGCATTGATCATGGTCGCCAACTGCCGGGTAAAGGCGGCGATATCGCCAAGAGAGACTTTCTTTTTTGCGCCGGTTATTAATTCCAGAGTCAATCCCCGGCTGGGCCGAAGCAAGAAAACCACCAACCCTTTTTTCCTGATCAGTTTGGCGGCCTCTGCCTCGGAGGTGGCCTCAACTTCACCGGTAATGACTTTCCCTAAATTATCTTTAGCCCGAAAGTTATATCTTTTCATTAAAGGTTCTTAATCAGGCGGGAAAGAAGCTCTGGTCTTAAAGACCAATCCTGAGCCACATCCAGAGTAATTTTGCCGGATTTAACCAGATCGCTTAATGACCGCTCCAAGGTTACCATTCCCGCCTCTTGCGAGGTTTCCAACACGCTGTCTATCATCTGGGTCTTGCCCTCCCGGATTGAGGTCTTGATCGCGTTGGTCGCCAGCATAACTTCATAGGCCACCGCCCGACCACCAGAGATGGCCGGAACTAACCTTTGGGAAAATACTGCCTCCAAGACGCTTGACAGCTGAAGTTTAATTTGATCCTGCTGTTCTTCCGGGAAAGCGTCGACGATCCGATCAATTGTCTGGGCTGCCGAGTTGGTATGCAGGGTGGCAAAAACCAAATGCCCGGTTTCGGCCACGGTTAAGGCCGCAGCCATAGTTTCATAATCCCGCATTTCCCCGACCAAAACCACGTCCGGGTCTTCTCTTAAGACGCTTCTTAAGGCCACTTCCCAGGAGTGGGTATCGGAATGCATCTCCCGCTGAGAGACAATGGCCTTTTGGGGCCTAAAAATAAATTCAATCGGGTCTTCGATGGTGACAATATGACACTGCCGGTTTAAATTAACCTCGTTTAAAATCGCCGCCAAGGTCGTTGATTTACCGTGCCCGGTCGGACCAACAACTAGAATCAGCCCCTGCTTTAAGGTTGTAAAAGAGTGCAGAATCAAAGGAAGGCCCAGTTCGTCAATCGCCGGTATCGCCAGCGGAATTTTCCTGAAGGCAACGGCATAAGAACCTTTTTGGGTGTAAACATTAACCCTGAACCGGGCTAAATCGGAAAAAGGCAGGGAAAAATCGATTTCTTTATCCACCGTCAGTTTTGAGAGCCGGTCGGAGGAAAGAACTTCTGCCACCAGTTTGGAAATCTCCTCAGGAGTCAAAACTCCGAAGTTGGAAAGAGGAGACAAAACTCCTTCTATCCTCAAGGTGGGCGGAGTTCCCGCGATCAAATGCAGGTCAGAAGCTTTAGCATCGACCACCTGCTGCAACAAATCCTTAGTTGTCATTTTTTATTCCTGGGCTACCCTTAAGACTTCTTCCATTGTGGTTGTTCCTTCCAAAATTTTCAAGTACCCGTCTTGCTTCAGGGTAATCATCCCTTCCTCACGGGAGACTTTCTCGATATCCGCGGAGGAGGCTCTTTCCAAAATTAATCTGCCGATTTTCTCGGAAATCGGCAAGACTTCAAAAATTCCTACCCTGCCGAAATAGCCGGAATTACCGCATTCAGCATCCCCCTCGCCTTTAAAAAACTTTACCTCTTTCCCGCTCGGCCAAAGAGCACCCAGGTTTTTCTTGATCTCCTCAATCGCTTTAGGGTCGGGGTTAAAAGAGACGCGGCACTTTTCGTGAATCTTGCGAACAACTCTCTGGGCTACCACCGCAGTCATTGAGGAAGCCAAAAGATAGGGCTCGGCGCCCATATCCAAAAGCCGAGGCAGAGCACCGGCCGCATCATTGGTGTGCAAGGTCGAAAAAACCAAATGCCCGGTTAAAGATGCCTGAATGGCCAGATCGGCAGTTTCCTGATCCCGAATTTCTCCCACCAAAATAATGTTGGGGTCCTGGCGCAAAAAGGAACGTAGGCCGGAAGCAAAGGTTAAGCCCGCTGCCGGATTAACCTGAACCTGGTTCACTCCGGCGATTTTATACTCAATCGGGTCTTCCAGGGTAACAATATTAACCCTTGGAGTATTGATTTTGGAAATAATCGAATAAAGAGTCGTTGTTTTGCCGCTGCCGGTCGGGCCGCAAATTAAGATTATCCCGTGCGGTCTTAAAATCGCATCTTCCAGATTTTTCAAACCCCGGCCTCTTAAACCCAATTCATAAAGCGTGGGGACTCCACCTGTTTTTTTCAAAAGACGCATCACAATTTTCTCCCCCCAGGAAGTGGGCAGGGCAGATACCCTTAAATCCACTTCTTCTCCTGCGGCTTTGAAATTGAACCTGCCGTCTTGAGGAATTCTTTTTTCGTCAATCTTCATCCCGCTTAAAATCTTGATCCTGGAAACCAAAGAATCATGAATTTCTTTAGGTATGGTCAGCTTCTCCTGCAAAATCCCGTCAATCCGATACCGCACTCGGGTTGAGAATTCCTGGGGTTCAATATGAACATCCGAAGCCCTGGCCCGCATAGCGAAATCCAAGATATGGCTGACAATTTCGGCAATTTTTTCCTCTTTGATAAAACCGAATTTGGTGGCAGCCGCAAAGCTCTTAAGCTCTTCTTTTCCCCCGGAAACATCAGCGACTGCTTCGGCGACCTCTTTGGAAAGAGACTGGGAATATTTGGTGGAAATAAATTCTTTGATTTTGGTTCCCATTGCCACCACCGGCTTAACGTGGAAGCCGCTCTTTTTTTCCACAAAATCAATAGCAGTTAAATCCAAAGGATTGGCCATGGCCAGGAAAAGTCTTTTCGTAACTTTATCCAAGCTCACCGGAAAAACATTGAATCTCTCGGCAACTTCCTGGGAAACTACCGCTAAAGCTTCCGGGGAGGCAGGCGCTGTCGCCAAATCTATAAAAGGTACATTGTAAAAAACCGCTTTAGCCTGAGCCAGCGCCTCTTCTGAAACCAAGTCTTTACTTTTGATAATTTCTTCTTCGGGAACTCCGGTCTGAACCTGAGCCAATTTCACCTGTTTAGCCTTGGCCTGGTCCAACGCTCCCTGAGTAACGAGAATATCAACTAAACTCTTGACATTATCTGTGGCAGCTTGGGCAGTCATTTCTTTTTTATTATGCTATGTTAAACTCCATTTTGCAATGCATGCATACCTACTTGTCGGACAAGATAGCTCAAAACTTAAAACTCAAAGCTTAAAACTGGCCAATAAGCTTAAGGCAAAAATACTTGAGTTTCCCTTGGCTAAAATTGAAGATGCCCGGTACTTAAAATCCTTCGTTGCCCTGAAAGTCAGTTCCCCCACCGCCATCTATATAGATAGTATTGAAAATGCCACCGAAGAGGCCCAAAACGCTTTTTTGAAAAACTTAGAAGAACCGCAGCCAAATTTATACTATATTCTGACAACCCAAAGCCCGGCCGCGGTTTTGCCGACAGTTGTTTCAAGATGCGAAGTGGCTAAAATCGCCAACAGTCCACAGACTACAGAGTACGGCAAAAATATCAAACCGACGCTTCCCGACATCGACAAAATCAAGGATAGGGGAGAGGCAAAGGAATTTGTTCAAAATTTGATTAATAATTGGCACTTCAATCTAATAAACAACTCCAGAAAACAAAAACAGACGGCCGAAAATTTAGAATTGGCCCTTTCTGCTCTGAATAATCTCAAAGCCAACGGCAACGTCTCTTTGCAATTGACCGACATGGTAATTAACCTCGTTTGACCCTGTCGCCGGAAGCTGATTTAAGGTATAATTGGTAACGAAAATGTCCGATCAAAACGCTTACACCGCCAAACAAATTACGGTTTTGGAAGGCTTAGAGCCTGTCCGCAAACGCCCCGGGATGTATATCGGCTCGACCGATTCCCGTGGCTTACACGAATGCCTAAGAGAGATTGTGGATAACTCCGTTGACGAATCCTTTGCCGGTGTGGCTAACACAGTTTGGGTTTATCTGGCCAAAGACGGTTCTGCCTCGGTCCGGGACAACGGCCGGGGAATCCCCGTCGAAAAGCACAAAAGCGGTGTTTCGGCGCTGGAGCTAACAATGACTAAACTTCATGCCGGAGCCAAGTTCGGCGGAGAAGCCTACAAAGTTTCGGGGGGGCTACATGGAGTAGGAGCTTCAGTCGTTAATGCCCTTTCCTCTTTGTTCAGGGTAATTGTTTTAAGGGGGGGTAAGGCTTATTACCAGGAGTATAAAGAAGGCAAACCTGTTAAAAAGGTGGCGACCACTAATCAAGAGCAGCTGGATAGATGGCTCCCCGACGGATGGAATGTCAAGATTAGTGGTTACACCGGGACGATCACCACTTTTTATCCGGATAAAAAAGTTTTCGGCGAGACTGTTTTTGAAAATTCCAAAACCAAGGCTCTCCTCAAAGACCGGGCCTATCTGATTGCAGGCCTAAACTTTCATTTCCAAGACGAAAGAGATGGGGACGAGGCCAATTTCTATTTTGAAGGCGGTATTAAATCACTGGTCGCCCACTCCAACCGTGGTAAAGAGGCCATTTCCGACGTTATTTATTTTGCCAGAGAGGAAGGGGGAATTTCCTGCGAAGTTGCTATCCAATATACCGACACCTTTGCCGAAAACGTTAAGGGCTTTGTCAACGGGATTAACACCATCGACGGAGGCACACATGTCACCGGGTTCCGGATTGCTTTGACCCGGGCAATTTCTGACTACGCCAAAAAAATATCCACCGGCGGCAACAACGGGGCCAAAGAGCAAAATGACCTAACCGGCGAAGATATGAAAGAGGGCCTTTCGGCCGTTGTCTATATCAAAATGCCTTCGGACAGACTGCAATTCGAATCCCAAACCAAGGCCAAACTGAATAACCCCGAGGTCCAAGGATTTGCTTCCCAAACCGTCAAAGAGGGCCTGGATACCTATTTTGAAGAGCATCCGTCAGATGCCAGAAAAATTATTGAAAAAGTCGCCCTCGCTGCCCGCGCCCGTTTAGCCGCCCGGGCCGCCAAAGATGCGGTTTTGCGCAAAGGGGCCCTGGACGGAGCCAGTCTGCCCGGTCTTTTGGCAGATTGTCAGAGCAATGACCCCTCAATTTCCGAACTTTACATCGTGGAAGGTCCATCAGCCGGCGGAAGCGCCAAAATGGGCAGAGACCGAAAATACCAGGCCATCCTGCCTTTAGGCGGAAAAATCCTAAATACCGAACGGGCCCAACTGGATCGGTTTATTAAATTTGAAGAAATCAAAAATCTAATTATCGCCTTGGGCGCCGGCATCGGCGACACCTTCAATCCCGATAGGGTCCGCTACCATCGGATTATTATCATGTGTGACGCGGATGTTGACGGCGAGCACATCACCACCCTACTTTTGACTTTCTTTTTCCGGCACATGGCCGAAGTAATCAATAAAGGCTATCTTTACATTGCTCTGCCGCCTTTGTATAAAATCACGGCCGGCAAGGAAACTTTTTACGCCTACGATGATGCCGAAAAAGACAGTCTCCTTGCCCAAAAAACCAAGGAAGCAAAATACTCTATACAAAGATATAAAGGCTTGGGGGAAATGAACCCGCAACAATTATGGGAAACCACGATGGATCCCACAACCAGAACCCTAAAGCGGGTCACTGTTGTCGACGCGGAAGCCGCGGATAAAATGTTTACCATGCTCATGGGAGAAGAAGTCCCACCAAGAAAGAAATTTATCCAAACCAATGCCAAGATGGCCACCCTCGACATCTAAATGTACCACCCGGCGGGTGGTACATTTAGTCAATAACCAAATTCTCAATTTGTTTAAGTTCACGCTGATAATCGGCTCTATCTGAAATAAATTTCTTATAACTTTCGCTTGTCTTGAAATAAGACGATATCATTTCTCTGTCACAAACATAATCCTCGCTTCCGCCAATATATTCCGTTAAAGAAGACCACTCATATTTATAAAGATCGCTTAGATTCTCCACAACTTTTGAAGAATAAGGGTTAAGGTGAATATAACGGGAAAGATGTAACAATTGCTCTTCGTTTTCAACCAACACATTTTTGAAATCATCCAAAAAAAGCGGGCCGACCCTTTTATTTCTAGTATTAAAATAACGTGTATAACTATTAAGAAACTGGCTTAAAAATCTAGAAATTCCACCGTTTGTTTCTTGACGCAACAAAAAATGAAAATGATTCGGCATAAAGCAGTAGCACATAATCGAAACCAATTTTTCTCCCCATGATGACTCTTGCAATTCCTGTCTTTTGGCATCACCAATTCTTAAAAATACAGACAGTTTTAATGGGGGAGAGACAAAACGATAATATTTCATTATCTGATAAGCTCTGGAATATTCTCTAATGCCGGAAAAAGTAATTCTTCCATCGATTCCACGATTAAAAACATGATAAATTTCACCCGTTACAAGAGGAACCTTCCTGAAAGACGTCATGATTTATTGTACCACTTGTACCACCCGGCGGGTGGTATAGACAGGTGGTACAGATTTCCCTATTGAAAATATAAAAAGGCTGTTCTAAAATTCACGCATGGACATTCAACTGATTACCCTTTTTGTCGCCCCCTTAATCGCCATTTTTGCCCTCGCGTATGGCATTTTTCTTACCAAAAGTGTTTTAAAGTCTTCCGAAGGCTCGGAAAAACTCCAAAAAATCGGCAAGGCCGTCAGGGAAGGGGCAATGAGCTACCTTAAAAAGCAATTCTCTGTTGTCTTCCCGATTATGGCCCTTTTGACAATTATCATCTGGCTAACATTGGGGCAGGGAATTGCCGTTACTTTCTTAATGGGGGGAATCTTCTCCGCCCTGATCGGTTATTTCGGAATGTGGATTGCGGTTCGGGCTAATGTCAGGACAGCCAATAACGCCATCAGAAGTCTAAACCTAGCTTTAAAAACTGCTTTTGGAGCCGGAACCGTTAATGGCATGCTGGTGGTGGGCTTGGGTCTTTTGGGAGTTTCCATTATCTATATGTGGAGCTATTTTACATTCATTCATCTTGGAGCTGACGCTGTTACCAAAAACGCCACTTCGGTTTTGGTTGGCTACGGTTTCGGGGCCGCACTTCTGGCTTTATTTATGAGAGTCGGCGGCGGCATCTTTACCAAAGCTGCTGATGTCGGGGCAGATCTGGTCGGCAAGGTGGAAAAAGGAATTCCTGAAGATGACCCGCGGAACCCGGCCACCATTGCCGATAATGTCGGTGATAATGTCGGGGACTGCGCCGGTATGGCGGCTGATGTTTTTGAATCATATGCTTTAACCATCGTCGCGGCCATGATTCTCGGAGGAGGGCTTTTTGGCTTAAAAGGCGTGGTTTTTCCGCTTCTGGCCCGCTCGGGTGCCATCTTAACTTCAATTCTGGGAACCTTTTTCGTCAAAGCCAGATCCGAAAATGAGAATCCCTTAAAACCCTTAATCAGGGGGTTTGTAGTTTCAGCTGTGGCCGCAATTATCATTTTTATGGGCCTGGCTGTATTCCTCCTTAAGGAGCCTCGGGCAGGATATGCCGCAGTCACCGGAATTATGTCCATGCTTGCTCTTCTATTTATTACCAAACACTACACCGGCCCTGGCGAAAAACCGGTCGTGGCCATTGCCAAATCCTCCCAAACCGGCGCCGGCACCAATTTAATCTCCGGAATATCTATCGGCATGGAATCAACTTTTTTCTCGGTTCTGGTTATCGCCGCGACCATCTTTGCCGGGTATGCCTTCTTGGGTTTTTACGGAATTGCCTTAGCCGGAATGGGTATGTTAGCCACCACCGGAATTATTATGTCGCTTGACACCTTCGGTCCAATCTCCGATAACGCCCAAGGCATGGTGAAGATGGCTAATTTGGGAGGCAAGGCCCCTAAGGTCACCAGAGACTTAGACGCTGTCGGCAACACCACCAAAGCCCTAACTAAAGGTTTTGCCGTCGGTTCTGCGGCTGTGGCTGCCTTGTCCCTCTTTGCCACTTATTTTGAAGCCACGGGGCTTTCGGCAATTGATATTGCCCTGCCCAAAGTTTTCATCGGGCTTTTGTTAGGCGGAGCTTTACCGTTTCTGTTTTCTTCCCGCTTAGTCGGCTCAGTCGGTCGGGCCGCTTTCCAGGTAGTTGAAGAGGTCAGACGGCAATTTAAAACCATTAAGGGCATTATGGAGGGTCGGACTCTCCCGGACTATTCCACGGCGGTAGCCATTGTCACGGCCGCGGCCCAAAAAGAACTGATTATTCCGGCGGCCATGGTTGTAACCATGCCAATTTTAGTCGGTTTTTTGGGAGCTGAAGCTCTGGGCGGATTTTTGGGTGGGGTAGTGGTTTCGGGGTTAACGCTGGCTTTTTATATGTGCAATACAGGAGGAGCCTGGGACAATGCCAAAAAATTCATTGAAGACGGAAACTTTGGCGGTAAAGGCTCGGATACTCACAAGGCCGCGGTGGTGGGGGATACGGTCGGCGATCCTTTAAAAGACACCTCGGGTCCGGCTTTAAATCCGATGATGAAGATTGTGCAAATTGTCGCCCTTCTCATCGCCCCCCTGGTTATTCAATTTATTGGAAAATAGCCCCATTTCTACTTGTTTTGAACCTGATAAAAGCATAAAATATAAAGGTGGAAATCGGTAAAATTAAACAGGTTGAAATAACTTCCGAACTTTCAAAATCTTACCTCGATTATGCCATGAGCGTGATTGTGGCCCGGGCCCTGCCGGACGTCCGCGACGGCTTAAAACCGGTCCATAGAAGAATTCTTTACGCCATGCATTTAATGGGACTGCATTTTGTTGGCTCGGGAACAACCAAGAGCGCTAAGGTCGTCGGCGAGGTTTTAGGCAAATACCATCCTCACGGCGACATGGCTGTTTATGATGCCATGGTGAGGCTAGCCCAGGATTTCTCCATGCGCTATCCGCTGATTCACGGTCAGGGCAATTTTGGCTCGGTTGACGGAGATCCCCCGGCAGCCATGCGTTATACGGAGGTAAAATTGGCCAAAATTTCGGACTTTATTCTAACCGACATCGAAAAAGAAACGGTTGATTTTATAGATAACTTCGACGCTACCTTAAAAGAACCGGTTTACCTGCCCGCCCTCTTACCCAATTTACTGCTAATGGGATCAGAAGGCATCGCGGTCGGGATGGCCACCAAAATCCCGCCCCATAACTTAAAAGAGGTAGTGGAGGCCGTTGTAGCTACCATCGCCAAAGGCAGGGTCGTCCAAGAGGGCAACCAACAACAAAAGCAAACCGACTTTGTCATCAACAAGATAAATCTTGTTGCTTCTGGCGAAGTCAAAAAAATCGATGAGCCGGAAATAAATTCCTCCAAAGTTTCTTTTGAAAGCGACATTACCATTGATGAGCTAACCAATATCATTCCCGGACCGGATTTCCCGACAGGGGCGGCAATTTACGATGCTTCCTCAATCAAAGAGGTCTATGCTACCGGCCGGGGCAGAATTGTAGTCCGGGGAGTGGCTGAAATTACAGACCTGCCTGCGCAGGCAGGAGGCAAAAAAGGTCGTCAACAAATCACTATTTCCGAAATTCCTTATCAAGTCAATAAAGCCGAATTGGTAGCCAAAATCGCCGATTTGGTTAAAGAAAAAAAGATAGTCGGCATTTCGGACTTAAGAGACGAGTCCGACAAAGATGGCTTAAGCGTGGTGATAGAGCTTAAACGCGACGCCAAACCCAAATCCGTTCTTAATAATATCTTCAAACACACCCGCCTGCAATCAACCTTTCCGGCTAATTTTGTGGCTTTGGTTGACGGAACCCCGCATACCCTTAACCTTAAGCAGATTATTGTTGAATATATCAAGCACCGGCAAAAAGTCATCACCCGCCGGACAATTTTTGAATTAACCGAAGCCAAGAGACGAGCTCATATTTTGGAGGGCTTAAAAATTGCTCTTGACAATCTGGACGCGGTCATCAAAACTATCCGAGCCTCAAAAACCCAGGAAGACGCCAAAGAAAACTTAATCAAAAAATTCAGCCTTTCAGATATTCAAACCACCGCCATTTTGGATATGCAGCTGCGGCGTTTGGCCGCTTTGGAGCGGGAAAAAATCGAGAAGGAGTACGAAGAGATTAAAAAACTGATTGACTGGTTGGTCGCGATATTAAAAGACCCCAAGAAAGTTTTGGATATTATTCACACTGAGCTTGCCGAAATGAAAGAAAAATTCGGGGATGTACGCAAAACCAAAATTTACAAAAGCAGAATCGGTGAATTTTCCGAAGAAGATTTGGTGGCCAAAGAAGAAACCTTAGTCACCGTCACCAGGACCGGTTACATCAAACGTCTGTCGGCCACTGCCTATCGGGCCCAGAGAAGGGGAGGCAAAGGAGTCATCGGCATGACGACCAAAGAAGAGGATGAAATTGCCCATCTGGTTTCGGCTACCACCCACGACACAATTTTATTCTTCACTAATAAAGGCAAGGTCTTCGGCACCAAGGCCTGGGAAATTCCGGAAAGTACCCGTCAGGCCAAAGGTCAGGCTCTGGTTAATTTCCTGAATTTAGATCAGGGTGAAGAAATCTGCTCAATCTTACCCTTGGAAAACCAATCCGGCGCCAAACATTTAATTATGGCGACTTCATGCGGGGTAATCAAAAAAACCCGGCTCTCCGAATTTGAAAACTTGAGGGCTTCGGGCTTAATTGCCATCAGATTAAGAGAAAAAGATTCTCTCGTTTCGGTTCATCCCACCCAAGGTGAGGATCATATCATGCTTTTGACTAGGGAGGGTAAATCAATCAGATTCCCGGAGGTCAATGTCAGACCCATGGGCCGGGCTACCTCCGGGGTCACCGGAATAAAACTGGAAAAAGGTGATATTGTCATCGGCATGGAAGTTTTCCCGGGTAAAGAAAAAATTCCCACCGATAAACGCCGCAAGTTCTTCCGTGACATTTTAACTGTTTCCGAAAAAGGCCTGGGTAAAAGAACGCGGATTAATTTATTTCCGGTCCAAAAAAGATCCGGTAAGGGAGTCAAATGTGCCGTAATTGGTCCTAAAACCGGAAACTTGGCTTGCGCCGAAATGATTACGGAAAAATACGATCAGGTAGTCATCACCTCAAGAACGGGTCAGGTAATTAAACTGCCTTTAAAAAACATTCCCCAGTTAGGCCGGGCCACCCAGGGAGTAATTTTGATGAGATTCGCCAACAAAGGTGACTGCGTTGCCGCCGCCGCGGTTTTGGAAAAAGAGATCGACTAATAGTCAAAAAGAAATTTTTGAAATTCGGCAAAATACGGATAATGATGATCCGATTGGGGCATTTTGATAATTTTAATTTCGGGATTTACCAGGCTTAAAAACTTTTTAACCTCCGCATAACCGGCAAACGGATCCCGAATGTTTTGGAAACAGACAATATTTCCAGCCGGAAAATTCTTTAAAGCCTCCTTAAAAAGTGCCAGTCTTTCTGCCGAAACCGTGGGGATACCACAAAGAATAATTTTATTAATCTTGTCGGGAATTTCGGAAAGTATAAGCATACAAATCATTGTTCCTACTGATTTGGCAATAATATTGACTTTGTCTCTGCCTATTTCTTTTAAAATTCCGGCAATTTCGTGTTTGGGGTGCAAAGTTCCTCCCAATTGCCAATGCCGCCACTGATGAACCAAGACTGATTGTTTGAAACTTAAACTTTTCTTAACTTCCAAAGCCCATTCCTGGTTATGAACAGAGTATCCGGGTAGAATAATCGTTTTCATTAGAGACCTATGGACAATTTAAAGCTTTGCGCCAGCCGGCCTCTTGAGCTTCTTTCTCAGAACAAAACCAGCGTTCGCCTCTCTTTTCATCTATTTGGGTTTTGGCATAAGAACCGCAACCGGGAAGGTGATAAATTTTTTCTCCGGAAGTACTGATGTTGCCCT
>Ga0210051_1002548_pt1 | contig 18317 bp, 13 predicted proteins | sample CryGey092014_all_FD_185464 | JGI IMG/M metagenome (GOLD analysis project Ga0210051, IMG submission 185464) | Groundwater microbial communities from aquifer - Crystal Geyser CG23_combo_of_CG06-09_8/20/14_all (SPAdes) (version 2) | ecosystem: Environmental > Aquatic > Deep subsurface > Groundwater... | reverse complement strand
CAGCTGGGAGAGCGCGGCGTTCGCAATGCCGAGGTCAGGGGTTCGATCCCCCTCATCTCCACTTTTTTTATTTTAGAGTGCATCATATGGCGGCCAAACGCTTGAATGCGTGTCACCGTTACAAAAAGCCTGAAAAATGAAACGATCCGCCGACATCAGTCGCAAAACCGGGGAAACCCAGATCCAGGTCAGATTGGATCTGGATGGAAGCGGCAAAGCCCATATCGATACTCCCATCCCATTTTTCAATCATATGCTTTCCCTGTTTACGGTTCATGGCTTTTTCGATCTTTCCGTTAAAGCATCGGGAGACATCGAAGTGGATTTCCATCACACCGTCGAAGATGTGGGGCTTGTGCTCGGAGATGCACTCCGGGAGTCCCTGGGGGATAGAAAAGGGATTCGTCGATTCGGACATGCCGTCACCCCGATGGACGATGCCCTGAGTGCGGTGACGATGGACCTTTCCAACCGTCCGTTTCTGGTCTTCAAAGTGGATGTAACCGTAGCGGGGACAAGCGGATTCGACCTCTCCCTGGCCAAGGAATTTTTTCGGGCGTTGGCCACTCGGGGAGGAATGAATCTCCACATTCATGTTCCGTATGGCGAAAATCATCACCACATCATCGAATCCATCTTCAAAGGGGCGGGACGGGCTCTCGGCAAGGCAACGTCGCTGGATGAACGCATCCGCCAAGTCCGTTCCACCAAGGGGCTCTTGTAACCGTTTCGCCGCAAGCTTATGGAATTTCATGAATATGATCGTGATTCCTGCAATCGATATTCGGGGGGGCAAGTGCGTCCGCCTCAAACAGGGTCGTCGGGAAGATGAAACGGTCTTTTCAGACGATCCGGTGCAAGTGGCCGAAAGATGGGCGGAAAAAGGGGCTGAGATCCTCCATGTCGTGGATTTGGATGGCGCCTTTGAAAAGCGTCCCGTCAATCATTCCACCGTTCGACGCATCATCGAAAAAGTCAACACCCCGATCCAGGTGGGAGGAGGGATCCGTGACGCGGAAAGTATTCAGAAGTTCCTGGACATGGGAGTTGAGCGGGTCATCATCGGAACGACGGCCCTTTCTGATCCGGAAATAGTCGAACGAGCAGCGGCGCAGTATCCGGATAGAATAGCCGTGGGAATCGACGCCAGAGAAGGATGGGTTGCAGTGGACGGATGGACCCAGACCACCCGAATGCGGGCGGCGGATCTAGCCAAGCGATTCGAAGGGTTGGAACTGGCCGCGATTATCTTCACCGACATCCTCCGGGATGGTATGCAAACCGGACCTAATATCGAAGCCACGCGTAATTTTGCATCAGCCGTATCGACCCCGGTCATCGCTTCGGGCGGCGTTTCATCTTTGGATGACATTCGAAACCTTCTTCCCCTTGAAGCAGTCGGTGTGGTAGGTGTCATTACCGGCAAGGCGCTCTATAGCAATCGTTTTGACCTGAAAGACGCGATCCAAATCGCCAGCCGTATTTAACCCCGAAAATAACCTCTTCCAATCGATTTATTACCTGATGACCCGTTAAAAAAGACAGGAATAAGATAAAAAACTATTGACAAATAATTATCGAGCATTTATATTAAAAAGGTTTTAAATTAAATCATAAAGTATGGTCATTATCCGTTCGATCGCATCTTAATGATGATAAAAACGAGCGGTCGTATTCAGTCAATCCTGACAGGTCCTTCCCATAACCGTCAGTACCCTTGCAAAATCATGGAGGGTGCCCTTCTTGACCGGGTGGATTCCAGACGAGAAGATCTCGGAGATCAGAAGCGCATCCGACATTGTTGAGGTGATTTCCGAAGTGGTGATTCTGAAAAGGGCGGGGAGGAATTTCATCGGGCTCTGCCCGTTTCACGCCGAGAAAACCCCTTCATTCACGGTAAGTCCCGAAAAGCAGATTTTTTACTGTTTCGGCTGTGGTGCAGGCGGCAACATCTTCACCTTTCTGATGAAATACCAGGGAACCTCATTTTTAGAAGCAACCACTGCCTTGGCAAAGCGATATGGTATTCCCCTGCCCGAAAGAGCGGCTTCGTCCAAACAGCAATATGTTAGAACCGACCGGGAACGCATCCTTGAAATCAACCAAATGGCCATGGAGTATTATCACACGATCCTTTTGAACGAATCAAACGGGGAGGTCGGAAGGGTATATCTCCGTGAACGAGGCATCACGGATGCCACTTTGGAAGCGTTTCAGATCGGATATGCACCCAAGGGATGGGACCATTTTGCCGCGCATTTGAATCGGAAACGCATCCCAACGGATACGGCGTTCAAATCGGGCCTCGTCATCCCCAGAAAAAAAGGAGGCGGAGGCTACGACCGCTTCAGGGAGCGGATTCTTTTCCCCATCCGGGATTTGGGAGGCCAGGTAATCGGATTTGGAGGGCGTGTCCTGGACGATTCCCTTCCTAAATACCTCAATTCACCGGAAACGGCGACCTTCCAGAAGGGCCGTTCGCTGTATGGCTTGGATCGAGCGAGGAAAGCGTGCCGGGAGTCCGATTCGGTGATTATCGTGGAGGGATATTTTGATGTCATTGCGCTCCATCAGCATGGCATAGCGAATACTGTTGCCACACTGGGGACCGGGGTAACGCCGGATCACATCCGGCTCTTGAAAGGTTTTGCCCAGACTTTTTACTTTGTATTCGATCCGGATGTGGCGGGAATTAAAGCCGTCGAACGGGTTATTCCGATCCTTATCCGTGAAAACGTGACGGCCCGCATCGTCAGGCTTCCGGACGGGAAGGACCCGGATGTATTCGTCCGAGAAAAAGGTCCGAAAGTGTTTTCCGATCTGGTGGCTCGATCATTGCCGGCCATGTCCTTTTTAATCGAATCTGCAAAGATACGGCACGGACCTACCCCTTCAGGGAAAAGCCGCATCGTATCCGACCTGGAAAACACTCTGGCTTCCATTGACGATGAGATAAACCGGTCTATATTCGTGAAAGCCGCTGCCGAAGGGATTGGGATTGAAGAGGATCTGCTTTTTCAAAGAGTGCTCCGCATACGGCAAAAGAGTGGCGCCAAGGAAACCTTTGGAGACGGTTTTGAACAAGGCGGGCCCGCCGATGATGTCTTTTCAACGGATCAGCCGGTTCGTTTCGAAAAAAAAATCCTCACCATGATGCTCCAGTATCCGGTCATGATACCCGAAATTCGAACGCGCAGGATCGTGGAACAATTTTCGGACCCTGATTTAAAGGATATCGGCCGACTGATTCTAAGCTATACAGGCGCACCCGAGGCATTGATTCCTGAGGTAATTTCCATGGGCAAAGATCCGGAAACGGGGAAGCGCATCGTTCACCTGGCTGCCGGGGAAGATTCCTGGAATGCTGAGGGCTGCTTGAAACTGATCCGGCAATTTGAATTGCATTGCGACCGCCCAGAAAGGGCTGACTTGAATGCACGGATTCATGCCGCCCAAAAAGAGAACGATCATGCCCTACTGGCGAACCTTTTGAAAGAAAAACAGAGGATGATTCACAAGCGGGATTAATCCCTTAAGGGAGGTCATCGGCTATGCCTCAAAAGCAGAATAAATGGAAAAATGCATTGAAAACAATGAAAAAAACCGAAACTCAGGCCATGAACGAAACCCAAGAAAATGAGGCGGCCTCCGCAGGCACGAAAGCGTTTCGGCCAATTTTAGTCAAGGGGCAAAAGAAAGGCTCCCTAAACGTGGAACAAGAAAAAAAAGTGCTGAGGCAAAACCGTCTTTCCCGGGAACAAGCAGAAGAGCAGGAAGTGATGCATAACGATCTCAACATCGAACTGCTGGACAAAGAAGAGCCTAAATCGATGGATAATCTACAGAAAGTTAGAAGCAAAAGCATTCCCGACCCTGAGTTTGCTTCGGAACTGGGAGGGATTACAGATCCCGTCAAGATGTACTTGCGGGAAATGGGAATGGTTACTCTCCTGACCCGTGAAGGTGAAGTGGAAATCGCTAAAAAAATAGAACGGGGAGAGCAAGAAGTATTGAAATGCCTTCTGGAAACCCAGATCGGCGTAAATCGAATCCTAGGCCTCGGAGAACAAATTGAAAACGGCCTCATCCGCCCCAAACATGTTCTCAGGGACATTGATGAGGGCGATGCCTATGTGGATGAGGCTGTAAAAATCGAAGGGTTCGTGAAGACCATCCACGAGGTTCGAAAAATTAATGAGGAGAACTTGGAATTCAGAGAGCAGCTTTTTTCACCCCTGTTTCCCCAAAGAGAAAAACGGGCGATTCGAAAAAATATCAATCGCCGCAACCTGAAGATTCTCGATCTTCTTAAGGACTGGCGTCTCGAAGGATCGGTGATGGAGGGCATCGAAGAGGATATACGTAAAGAGATCGATGAACTTAGGGCCTTAAATGATGAACTTTCCGAGCGAGCGTCGTCCATGAATATTTCCATCACCGGCCTTTGCGATAAGTTCAGGTCTAAAACCGAATTCCTGAAATGGGCAAAGAGCCGTACATCGCTGAAGGTCATCGAACTGACCCGGTTTTTTGTCGATACCCGTGAACTCCTGGAAAAAATCCAGGCGCGGGAAAGGACCAATTGGGCTGACATGCATGCGCTCAAGCGTATCATTGTTAAGGTCGAAGATGGACACCAAAAGGTCAAAATGGCCAAAAGCGAGCTGACTAGGGCCAATTTAAGGCTGGTAGTCAGTATCGCGAAGAAATACACAAACCGGGGTCTCCAGTTCCTGGATTTAATTCAAGAGGGAAACATTGGCCTGATGAAAGCGGTGGACAAATTTGAATACCGTCGAGGATACAAGTTTTCTACCTACGCTACATGGTGGATCCGTCAGGCCATCACCCGGGCCATTGCGGATCAAGCTAGGACCATACGCATCCCGGTCCATATGATCGAGACCATCAACAAGCTGATCCGCACTTCCCGGTACCTTGTACAGGAACTCGGGAGGGAGCCCACTCCCGAAGAGATTGCCGAAAAAATGGAAATCCCTATCGATAAGGTCCGCAAGGTTCTCAAAATCGCCCGGGAGCCGATTTCGTTGGAAACGCCTATTGGGGAAGAAGAGGACAGCCATCTGGGCGATTTCATTGAAGATAAAAAATTCATTCTTCCTTCAGAAGCGGCGGTAAATTTGAACCTGGCAGAACAGACTCGAAAGGTCCTGGCAACACTTACGCCCCGGGAGGAAAAAGTTCTCAGAATGCGCTTTGGAATCGGTGAAAAAGCCGATTATACACTGGAAGAAGTCGGCCAGGATTTTGCCGTCACCCGGGAACGGATCCGTCAGATTGAAGCCAAAGCGCTCCGAAAGCTTCGGCATCCCACCCGGAGTCGCCGGCTCAAGGGGTTCATTGAAAACTGATCGCGGATTATATCTTCGGGAGTCACCGGCCACCCATGGAAAGGGTGCTTTGAACTGCAACGGCGGGTGCATTCCCCGTCCTACTGCCAGCTGTTAGCGGGGGAAGACAGGGGCATGGCAGCAACTATAGAATGCTGTTGCAACCAGATGTACCGCACCCGGTTTGAATTCACCCAATCATTGATGAAATCGTAAAAACTCAAAATTGGGATGGCAAGGTAAAAAGCTTCAGCTGCAAGGCGCGCAAATCCTGAGGAATGAGGCGTACTTATAGGTACGCCGCAATGATTTACCCGGTTGAATCCTGCGAAGCAGGGCCACAAAGCGGCATTCAACCGGGCAGGGGATGCGGCGCAACGCAGCAGATGGACTTTTTACGAAGCCATCATCATTGACAAGATGAGCGTTCAAGGGTAAGAACCCAATTAAAACTTTTTGCTCAAAGGAGCGAGAGAACTTCGACCGTAATGGATTTTGATCCCAGTTAATCGCTCGCCAAACTCGAAAATAGTTTCGTAAATTGAGATTGATAGAGCGATTCAAAAGCGTGGGCCCATAGCTCAGCTGGTAGAGCCACCGGCTCATAACCGGTCGGTCCCTGGTTCGAATCCAGGTGGGCCCATTTTTAATATCTGATCAAAAAATACACCTGGGAATATTACAAAGGAAAAAAAGCTGTCACTGAAACAGACATGAGGACTGCTACCGTCCATGATATCGCCCGTCTCATCGAACAAGAAACGCCTCCCGGCTTGGCCGAGACATGGGATAATGTGGGGCTTCAAGTGGGTGACGGGGACTGGTCGGTGCACAAGATCTGGGTGGCTTTGGACGCAACGCGGACTGTCATCGACAAGGCCGTGAAAAGCCGAATCGAAATGCTGATCACCCACCACCCGCTTTTTTTCAGACCCCTCAAAACTCTCGATCTTGCAACCCCCATCGGTCATATTCTCGAAGAAACGGTCAGGCATCATCTCGCCGTCTATTCGGCCCATACCAACCTGGACCGTGTCAAGGGTGGGGTCAATGATATATTGGCAGATAGGCTTGGATTGCACGATTCGATCATCATGGATGCGGAACAAAACGGCGAAAAGGGCGGGTTTTCCCGGATGGGCATTTTGGATACTCCCCAGCAACTCAAAGCCTATGTGAAAATGCTCAAAAAAACCCTGGGCCTTTCCCATATCCGGTTTTCCGGTGATCCGAAGATGGCAATCCACAAGGTAGCCCTGTGTGCAGGGAGCGGGTCCGGTCTTCTGGACATATTTCTTGGCTCGGATGCCGATGTCTTTGTGAGTGGAGACCTCAAATATCACGATGCCAGACGGATTCAAGATTACGGCCGAGGCCTCATCGATATCGGTCACTTTCATTCCGAGTATTTATTCATTGAGGTGTGGATGAGCCGCCTTCAGAAATCGATCCGTCGAAATGATTTCGATGTTATCGTTCAGCAGTGCCCTGTGGAGACCGACCCTTTTACCGTTTTATAAAAGATGAGAACAGGGATGTGTGTTTAAACCACAGATCGGATGGACCATGAATGAACAATTGAAGATACTCCTGACACTTCAAGACCTTGAAATTCATATCCATAAGACTCAAGAAAAACTACAGGTGTTAGCCCAGCAGTTTAATCGCCTGGATGAGGAAGTTGTATCCTTAAATGAAATTTTAGAAAAGACAAAAGCGGCGCTCACCGAAACGCGCAAAGAATATCGCGCCATGGAGTCGGATGTTCAGGCAGTCCAGGCCCATCTTCAAAAAAGTGAGGTCTCGTTGAGATCTGTCAAGACCAACCGGGAGTACCAATCGATGCTTAAAGAGATCGATGATCAAAAAAATAAGATCTGGTCCATGGAAGATGTGATGCTGGAATATTTGGAAAATATTGAAACGAAAGAAGCGGAACTCAAAGTGAAAGCAGAGGAATGCCATTCTTTCGAACTCCGAGCCGAGAAAGAAAAAAAGAGGATAGCCCTTGAAAGGGAGGATGTCGAAAAACAACTGGAGAGGATGCTTGAAAGCCGACAAGAGATCTCTGGAAGAATTCCTGCGGACTTGGTGCACGAATACCTGTTGATCAAAGGACGGGTAGGGGATGTGGCGGTGGCGGCAGCGAAAGATGCCGTGTGTCATGGATGCCATATGAATATTCCGCCTCAAATGTACAACGAACTCCAACAAAGAGATGAAATCGTCCATTGTCCCCATTGCCAAAGGATGATATTTTGGGCTAAAATAGAGGAGATTAGTGTCGAAGAAGAGCTTTCGATGCCAGATGAATGATCAGAAAATCTGCGGTCGAAGCAGCACAAGCGGTCGCCGGACCCTTCAGGGATCCGGAGGAAAGTCCGAACATCGAAGGGCAGGGTGCTCCATAACGTGGAGTCGCGGCAACGCGAAGGAAAGTGCAACAGAAAGAACACCGCCTCGCCCTAAAGCGGGGTAAGGGTGAAACGGTGCGGTAAGAGCGCACCAGTTCCCCGGGTGACCGGGGAAGCTCGGCAAACCCCACCCGGTGCAAGACCAAATAGGGGAACACCAGAGGGTGGCCCGCCCGAGTTCCCGGGTAGGTCGCATAAGGATCCGGGTAACCGGTTCCTCCAGATGAATGACCGCTGCCCGGCCAGGGGTAACCCGGACCGGGTACAGAATTCGGCTTACGGGCTGCTTCGACCGCATTATCTTTTCCAGAAACGATTCGAAATGCCGCTTCAGTCTCTTTTTTATCAAATGAGGGTCTCGGATACCCGGATTTCAGGGCGCAATTCAGTCATGAGTCCACGAGTGACAAAGGCCATGTTCCAGGAAATTGAAAACGGAAAGCAGATTGATAAAAGATCCTTTGGAGAGAAGGTTAGGATTTTTTCCTATGATTACCTGAAATGTTGCCTTTATCTGAGGAACCAGTCTCCGGCAGCGCTTGTTATTACCAAAAAGCTTTATGCCACATTGATTTCTTCTTCTCAACTCCTCGAGGATTTTCTCGATTTCCACGGCGCAAAAAACAGCAGCAACTGGTATTTCTACCGTGAGCTGTCTGCAGCCATTCGTCATTTAAGCCTGAGTGGCTACTCCCAGCAGCATATTTCGAATCGGATCCGATTTTACGACCTCCCGGATACGGAAGACTTCGACCGGGAAAGGCATGCGACTCATCAGTTCATTAAAGAATCGATTTTGAAGTTGACTCCGGTCATTCTGGAAGAGGGGAAGCGTTTGGGGATTTCCCTGCCGGAGAAGGGTTTCGATGCATCGGCATTTCCGGGAGTTTCCACAAGCGAGTTATTGGAATTCGACATCGATGATCTCAATAAAGATCAACAAAAGGAAAATATCGTTAAAATCGCCAGTGAATTCCTTCGGGTGGCCGAAGCCGTAGATCAGCTCGGGATATTCAAATACTACCGCGTGGAGGAGATCCGGCAAATTATTCCCTCCAAGGTCAACGAGGTGGAAATCCGGCGATTCGAGATGCTGGTGCACAACCTGCAGTCCGCTTTCGATACATATGTGATTCATGGCGGATATCGGTTCGGCAACCGAAAGCTTAAACAGCTCCGGGGATATTTTTCCCTGGTTTTCCACCTGCTCCAGACTGCGGGACGCCTTTTGCATTTTTATGAACGTCATCTTTTCGATGCGGGATATAAACACGTCTATAAACAGGTCCGGGAACGCCTGGTCGACCTCGTCAATCCGGATATCCTCCTGGATCGAATCATCAACTGTTGCCTGTTTTACACCTGCCATTTCTTGACCGGAGGAAAAACACTGGCCCGCGAGATTCTGAATGAAAACATCGAACGGGGTTCCATTACGGTAGGTATTCCGGTCAGCCTGGGCTTTCATGCCAGGCCGAGTCTTTTGGTCGCAAAAATCGTTCAGCACTACGGCGGACATGTAGAACTGTGCGTGGGCGAGAACCGTTTCGATGCCGGCAGCGTTCTCGATATCCAATGGGCAGGGGGAAAGATCCAGAAAGAAAAGATCACGGCAGTCCGATTTGAAGGGGACAGCAGGGCACTAAGAGATATCGAAATTCTGGCAAGCGTGAATTACGGCGAGGATACCATGGGCAAGGGTGTTCCGCTCCCCAAAGAACTCCGCTACCTTGTTTGACTCTATGCCTGCCTTGGGCATGACCCTATCACATATGGAAACCATCGGGATTATCGTCGCGGCCGGCAAAGGGATCCGCATGCAGGCCAAAATCCGAAAGCAGTATCTGATCCTTGATGGGCTGCCTCTGCTGTGTCACTGTTTGCTGGCTTTCGATGCATGCCCTGAGATCGATCGGATTTTAATGGTAATCCCCGAAGAGGATAAGGAATTCTGTAAACAGAGTATCCTTCAGCCGATCGCCCTTGAACACCCCGTGGAATTGATTCCCGGAGGAAAGGAGCGCCAGGATTCGGTATATAACGCCCTCTTGGCCGCGGAAGCCAAATCATCTATTGTGGCGATTCACGACGGTGTACGTCCTTTTGTGCTTCCGCAACATATCAGCGAGACGATTCGTTGCGCCGAATCGACCGGTGCGGCTGTTTTAGCAATTCCAGTCACCGATACGCTTAAAAGGGTCGATGGGTCCCATCAGGTCCGTGAAACCATTGACAGGAAGGGTGTGTGGATCGCTCAGACCCCTCAATCTTTCCGATACGATATCATTCGAGACGCTCATGAGAAGGCCAAATGGGAATGGGCCTTGGGCACGGACGACGCTCATCTGGTCGAACGGGCAGGGTATCCGGTGAAACTGATACGCGGAAGCAGGTTCAACATCAAGATTACCACACCGGAAGATCTGAGTATGGCCAAGGCTTTGCGAAGTCAAATGCATCCTGGTGTTTTCCAACAGTCGGGGAAAAAACCGTAGACGGAGGATTTAAGGTTCCAAGAGCAGGGTTTATAAAGAGTTTTCAAAGCGTTTCGGGCCGGATAAGAACACGGAGGGACTGCATCATCGCAGACCCTCCGTGCATTTGAAAGGTTCAGAGACGTTTGTTAGAAGAGGCCGGTAACTTTTCCGGTTTTGACGTCGACATCCACCCTCCGGTAAGCAGGATCGGAACTGGTTCCCGGCATCAGGCTGATCGTGCCGCAGCAGGGGCAGAGGAACTTGGCTCCGGAGAAGATGAGCACATCGCGGATGGGCAGGGTCCACCCCTTGGGGGCGCCTTTCACCGCCGGATCGTGGGTGAGGGAAAGGTGGGTCTTCACCATCATGGTGGTAAAGTCATCGAACTTGGGATCAGCCTCGAGCATCTTGGCCTTGGCCTCCGCTTCGGGGGTCCAGGCCACACCGGCTGCGCCGTAAACCTTCTTGGCAATCGTATCTACCCGGTCACGCAGCTTCATCTCCAGGGGGTACAGGAACTTGAAGGCCGGTTTTTCCTTGGTGGCTTCGACCACAGCATCTGTCAACTCCTGGGCGCCGTCGCCGCCGTTTGCCCAGTGGGTGGAGACAGCGCACCGGGCGCCGGCCTTCTCCGCGTACTTCCGCACCATGGCGATCTCATCCTTGGTGTCGGTGGCGAAGCAATTGATGCAGACTACCGGCTTGATACCTGACTGCTTAACGATGCCGATATTATGAACCAGGTTAACCACACCCTTTTCCAGGAGTTCCAGATTCTCCTTCTTGTACTCTCCGGGAAGAGGTATCCCAGCGACCACTTTGGGCCCACCGCCGTGCATCTTCAGGGCGCGGATAGTGCTGGTGATCACCGAAACATGCGGGGTCAAGCCGCTGAAGCGACACTTGACGTTCCAGAATTTTTCGAAGCCGATGTCGCAACCGAAACCAGACTCGGTGACATGGTAGTCAAAGAGCTTGAGGCCGACGCGATCGGCGATAATGGAGGACTGGCCTACGGCGATGTTGGCAAACGGGCCGGCGTGAACCATGCAGGGCTGATGCTCCGCAGTGCACAGCAGGTTAGGGTTGATGGTGTTTCGCATCCAGGCGGTCATGGCGTTACCCACTTCGAGATCCCGGGTAGTTATCGCCTTGCCCCGTTTGTCGAAGGCCACGGTGATATTGTTCAGCTTCTCGCGAAGATCCGGGAGATCTCTCACCATGGTTAGAGTGGCCATGAGCTCCGAGCTCACCGCGATCCCGAACCTGGACTGCATCATGAAGCCGTCCATCCGGCCTCCGAGCCCGATGATGATGTTCCGCAGGGACTGGGCACAAAGATCCATGATCCAGCCCATCTCCACCCGGGTGGGATCCACATCCAGCCGGCGCATCTTGGTGAGACGCGCAAGTTGCTCGTCGTTGTAGTTCCGCTCGTGCTGCATCCTGGCGGTCAGGGCTGTCATCGCCAGGTTGTGGGCATTCATGATGTCATTGATATCGCCCGTTAGGCCCAAGGTAAATTCAGTCAGGGGAATAATCGTTGCATTGCCGCCGCCCCCAGCGCTACCCTTGATATTCATGCTGGGCCCACCGGAGGGTTGCCGAATGCAGCCGCCCACATTCTTTCCCTGCTTGCCCAAACCTTCGATAAGGCCCATGGTGGTGGTGGTCTTACCTTCCCCTAATGGGGTAGGGGTAATAGCGGTCACCTCAATGTACTTGCCGTCAGGCCTGTCCTTGAGCCGCTCGATGATCTTCATGAAGTCCAGTCTGCACAATCGTCCTATGGGAATGATTTCGTCCTTCTTGAGCCCCAGCTTCTCCCGCCATTGTTCTGGGGTGGGCATGTTCTTTTCCGCAGCTTCAGAAATCTGCCAGTCCGCCATCTTTGTTGCGTCGTACGCCATTTTTCACGCCTCCTTGTTTTGATGAATTTTAAAAAAGGGCTGAACAGCCCGTTTGATAAACAATTTTCATCGATATAGGGAAATTCACCTATAAAGGTTGTACCGCTATCATTGAAAAAAACCTTTTGCAAGGAATAAATAACAAACTTTACCGGAACCGGTTATCAGGTTATTTTCCGGAAAATGATTTCAACGCATATTGAGCTCTTCGCTTTGTAATATATACAATCGAAAATAAAACCCTTTTTTGTCCATCAGCGCTTCATGATCTCCGTATTCCACCACCCGGCCGCGATTTAGGACGAGGATCCGATCGGCTCTGCGGGCCGTGGAAAGCCGGTGGGCGATGAGGATGCACGTCTTTGCGGCCGTAAGGATGGTCAGGGCGTTTTGGATGAGGGATTCGGTCTGGGAATCGATGTACGATGTGGCCTCATCCAGAATGATAAGGTCCGGATCCCTGGCAAGTGCCCGGGCGATGGAAACGAGCTGACGTTCCCCGCTTGAAAGCGACTTCCCGCCCTCTGAAACCGCGGTTTGGATCCCCTCGGGAAGGCGTCGGATCAGGAGCATGCAACCGGCTTGATCCAAAATCCGTGCAATTTTTTCTTCACCTGAAATCCCGGTCCCCTGAAAAATATTTTCGTAAAGGGTACCGGAAAAGAGGAACGGATCCTGGGTGACCAATGCCATTCTTTTGCGCAAAAGATGGGGATCCCACCTTCTCGAATCGATGCCGTTTATGGTGATTTTTCCGGATACGGGATCGTAAAAGCGAGGGATCAGGTTGATCAGTGTGGTTTTCCCGGATCCCGTAGGGCCGATGACGGCCAGGGTTTTGCCTGGGAAAACCCTAAAGGAGACCCGATCCAGAACCGGCTCTCCTTTCACATAGTAGAAGGATACGTCTTCAAAGGTGATGCTTTGAATGCCAAGATACGAGGAGATCGCGGGAAGAGTGTCGACAGGAGGCCTTTCAAGGGATTCCCGGGAATCCAGGATCAGGAATATCCGCTCGGCAGAGGCCATGGCATTTTGCATCACGTTGTATTTTTCGGCCAGATCTCGAATGGGGTTGAAGAACATTCGCATGTAGGAAAGAAATGCGACGAGGGATCCCAGGCTGATGCGACTGGAAATCGCTGCCCCGCCGCCATAATAGATAATGACGGCGATGGCGACGGCTCCCAGGAGTTCGATGATCGGCATGAAGAGGGCAAATACACGAATCTGCTGCATACCCGCCATGTAATTTTCATGGTTGAGCTTTTCGAATCGCCTAAGATTTTCCGCTTCGTGCAAAAACAACTGGATCACTCGAATGCCCGCAATGGTCTCAGAGATATGCGTGTTGATTTCGGCGAGTTTGATTCTCAGTGTCCGAAATGCATCCCGGGCCAGATTGGCGAACCGGAAAGATGCGATAACGACAAGAGGCAGCATGGCAAAAGAGATCAGCGCCAATTTCCAGTCGATTACAAGGAGCACGGCGGCAATTCCGAACAACAGGAAAAGGTCCTTGAAGATCACAACAATCACCGATGTAAATAATTCGTGCATATTCTGCACGTCGTTGGTGACCCGGGTAACGAGCCGCCCTACCGGATTTTGGGTGAAAAAAGCTAAAATCTGGTTTTCAATATGGGTGAAGAGGGCGATCCTCAAGTCATGCATAATGGATTGACCGGTATATTCCAGGACCATGACCTGAAAGAAATTGAATCCGAAGCTGGCGATGACCAGAGCCAGAAGCACTCCGGCAGCGATCCCCACACCCTTCAGATCTTTTTGACGCAATTTTTTCAGGTCTTCGGAATCCATTGACCGAAGGTGTTCGAAAGGAATCGTTGCCGTGCCTTCCTTCACCAGGAATTGCTCCGGATATCGGGAGACGATTTCCTGATTCACCGGGTCTGCGAGATTGACGCTATAGCTGCGCATTAAAGGTTGAGCCTGTGAGGGTTCATGTGAGTTTGAGGCATCCGATACCGGTACGATGTAACGGTCGATGGCAACTTTGGTCACGTAAGGGACGGCAAGATCCAAAAGGGTCAAAATTAGAACCAGGACGATAGTCAGCAAGAATAGCCATCGGTAAGGCCTGGAGTACGGATATAAACGTCCGACCAGTTTCAGGTTGTCGGGTTTTCCGAGACGATCTTCCTCAAAATAGCCGAAATTACCGTGCACCGAATTCTTCCTCGATGGTCTGTAGCTGATGGTTTTTGAGGTAATAGGGGCTCGAAACCAGGAGTTCGGCATGGGTTCCATAAGCGACAATGCGCCCCTGATCCATCACGATGATGCGGTCTGCAAAACGCAGGGCTGAAAGTCGATGAGAGACAATAATGACCGTCCTTTTTCGGGGATCAGAAAAGATCCCTTGGATGATCCGGTGACCGGTGGCCATGTCCACCTGGCTGATGGGATCATCCAAGATCATGATAGGGGCATCTAAAAGGAAGGTCCGTGCAAGCGCCACTCTCTGCTTCTGACCGCCTGAAAGAATGATTCCCCTTTCACCCACCAGGGTTTTTAACCGATCCGGGAATTCCTGGATGGTTAAATCCAGGGCCGCTTTCTTAAGGACATCCCAGACCCTCTCCTCCGTGACCCCGGCTTTCCCGAGGGTGATGTTCTGCTCGATGGTGTCTGCGAACAAAAATGCCTCCTGAGGCAAGAAGGCGATATAAGTCCTTAAGAGACCCGGATCCATATCCCGGATATTGGTTTTTCCTAACAGGACGGATCCGTGCGTCACATCGTAAAGACGGGGGATCAGGCTGATCAAGGTCGATTTACCGGAGCCCGGCGGACCCACGATACCCAAAACCGTTCCATACGAAACCTCCAGATCGATGAGATCCAATGCCGGGCGTGTTTTTTCTGCTTCACTCCGGACAGCATAAGAAAAGGAAACCCCTTTAAAGGACAGATCCAGGTTTTCCGGAGTCCGTGCTTTTTTCGGATCCACCGGGGCCACTTCAGGAAGCGTGTTTAAAATTCTCTCAATCCGCTCCAGAGAAGCCCCCCCGCGCTGGATGAGATTGGTCACCCAGCCCAAGGCCATCATCGGCCACGTCAACAGCCCCAGATAACTGATAAAGGCTACAAAATCGCCGGGAGTAATGGCAAATCGAATCGTCTGTCGCCCGCCCAGGAAGAGCACAAGAACCAGGCTCAGGTTGGCGAAGAAAAGCATCATCGGGAAAAATGACTGAATCACGCGAGCCAGGGCCAGATTCATGCGAACATAGCGCCTGGAGATGGAGTTCATTTCCCGAGCGTCCTGTTCCTCGAGAGAGTAGGCTTTGACGATGCGGATCCCGGCAAAACGCTCCCGAACCGCTTCCGTCATTTCGGAAAAGACGCGCTGCACTTCCTGATAGAGGTGGTGCATCCTCTTGCTGAAAAATTTTGCAGACACTACAATAAAGGGCATGGGGATAAGCACAAAGAGGGTCAGGCGTATGTGGATATAAGACATGAAGCCTACAGCGGCGATCCCCAGAACGACCGCATCCGTCAGTGCGACCAGGCCCATGCCTACCGCCATGCGCACATTCTGAATGTCGTTGGTGGCATGTGCCATGAGGTCGCCGGTGGTTGTCTTGTCGAAATAACCTGCGCCAAGGCCTTGGATGTGACTAAAAAAGCGGTTTCGCAACCCTTCTTCCACCTCCCGGGAAAGACCCATGAGGCGCAGGCGCCATCCATATCGAAGGATCCCCATGGCCAATGCGATGGCGATAATGATGATGGCATAGTGCAAAAGGTCCTTTGTTGTGGCGCGAAACGACGTCAGATCGTCCACTGCCAGTTTCAATACCCTAGGAATGAAAAGCTGCAAGATATCGACGGCGACAAGGCAGAGCAGACCCGCCGAGATATCGAAGCGGTTTTTATAAAAATAGGGTCTGACGAGGTAAAAAGTTCGCATAGGCTCGGAAATACCCATCATGACACAAAGCAACGCGACGCTGGGATGCCGGGAGCTATACCAGAATAAATAGCCGGAAACAACTTCGGTTTTGCTGCCTTTTCTCCTCGGATCCTTCGTTGACTTTACCTTATCCCGTTGTTAAGATGTCGCCATGAAAATCGGTAACGTCGTCGAGTTCATCGACCGTCAAAAAATTACCTGCGCTGTGGTCGTAGAGCTCAAGGGCGACCGGCTGCACCTGATTACCGAAGGAAATCGAGAGATCAATCTTTCCCCCAAGCGCCTCTCCCATTTCAGCGATGCTGTTCTGGACACTTCCGTCCGCCGGGATAAACTAGTCGGCACAATCAAAGAAATCGTCGCTACCAGAAATGCGCTCATGGAGCAGGTGAATGTCGTGGAGCTATGGGAGATCCTGAATTCGGAGCAGGATTGGATCGACCTTGCCACAGTGACCGGACTCTGTTTTCCGGATGCTCCCGATGGAGATCACGAATCGGCTGTGGTGAGGGCGCTTTTCAATCAGCGTCACTATTTTAAATTTAATCACGGCCGATTTTTTCCCCATTCCGAAGCCGAAGTCCAAGAAATGATCGTGCATGCTGAGGAGGAAAAGCGTTGCCAGGAAATGGTGGAACGAGGGAGAAGATGGCTGAAAAAGGTTATCGAAAACGCGCGCATGCCTCTTGCCGAAGAGGACATGCCTTATGTGGAAATGCTCAAGGCGTATTACCTTCTTGAAAAGGAAAGTCCGACTTTTGAGTTGACCCGAACCCTTCTATCAGACAGCGGAATCGATTCTCCGGACGGGATCTTTCATTTGCTCGTCAAACTGGGGGTATGGACATCGGATGAAAACATCGATTTGATCCGACTGGAAATCCCCACTCGATTTTCGCCCGGGGTAACCGCTTCAGCTCAAATGCTGGTTCAGTTGCGGACGGCCGCTCCCTACACCCTTTCATCGGGCACCGTTCGAAAGGATCTGACGCACTTATCGATTCTCACCATCGACGGTCAGGCCACTTTGGACTTCGATGACGCCATGAGCATTGAGGATTTCGGCAACCAATTGCGGCTCGGCGTCCATATTACCGACGTGGGGGAAGTCATTGAAAGGGATAGCCCCCTGGACCGGGAGGCCCTCTCACGGGGAAGTTCGATTTATATGCCGGACCGGCGGATCCCCATGATCCCATCGGATCTTTCGGAAAATCTTTGCAGTCTCTATTCCGGAGAAATACGGCCGGCTATCAGCATCCTGGCCAAACTGAACACGAGCGGAGAGATCATGAACTGGGAAATCGTTCCCAGCATGATCCGGGTGAAAAACCAACTCACATACCAGGATGCCAACCTTTCAGTCAGCGATGATCCGAGGCTTCAAGCTCTGGTGAACGTAGCCTTACAATATCGCCGGAAGCGGTTGTGCCAGGGGGCCTTGCATATTTCGCTTCCGGAAATTCATATCCGCCTTGATGAATCGGAAGGGGTTTCCATCAACCGGATCAACCGGGAAAGTCCAAGCCGTCTTGCGGTGGCCGAGATCATGATTCTGGCCAACTGGATCATGGCTTCTTTTCTGAAGGAAAGGGGCATACCCGCGGTCTTTCGATCCCAGCCCCAGCCGAAAGGCCGGCTTTTTAATGCCGACGGCGGGACCCTTTTTCAAAACTGGATGCAGCGCAAGCTCCTCAGTCGGTTCGTTTTAGGACCCGAACCCGAACCCCACAGCGGCCTCGGGCTCGACGCCTATGTCACCGGAACTTCTCCCATCCGGAAATATTTCGATCTGATAACCCAGCGACAGATCCGTTCCGCTTTTGGTCTTGAGCGCCCTTACTCCCAGCAGGAAGTGGAGGGGATCATTGCCGAGCTGGAACCGGTTATGGCCAATGTATCTGCCGTACAGGCCAGAAGGAGCCGTTACTGGCTCTTAAAATTTTTAGAGAAGCGGATCGGCCAGAAGGAGGAAGCCATCGTGCTGGGGAAGGCCAGAAACGGGTACCAAGCCTTGATCCCGGAATACATGCTGGAATGTCGGGTCTCGGTACCCGGCAGCTACGATCTCAAGCCTGAGGACGTTATCCAAATCACCATCCAGCATGTGGATGCCCGAAAAGACATTCTCAATGTTTTCATGGGTTGACCGAATCCGAATCCGTCAGTCGTCTCCCGGCCGCCAGCACTGCCTCATAGATGATGTGTAAAGGAATGCCCCG
>Ga0210051_1002546_pt1 | contig 18324 bp, 16 predicted proteins | sample CryGey092014_all_FD_185464 | JGI IMG/M metagenome (GOLD analysis project Ga0210051, IMG submission 185464) | Groundwater microbial communities from aquifer - Crystal Geyser CG23_combo_of_CG06-09_8/20/14_all (SPAdes) (version 2) | ecosystem: Environmental > Aquatic > Deep subsurface > Groundwater... | reverse complement strand
GCTGGCTTACTTCGACGCCTATCGCAGCGAGCGCCTGCCAGCTAATCTCACACAGGCCCAGCGCGATTACTTCGGCGCGCACACTTACCGGCGCGTGGACCGCGAGGGCACGTTCCACACGGAGTGGGCGGCAAAATAGAAAGGAGCACTGATGAAATACGGCTTTGACATCCTTCCCAACGGTACCCTGGATTTCCTCTCGCTCGGCGCGCTGGTGCACCGCCTCGACCCGGGCATCGTCCCTTTCCGCAAGGCCAGCGAATGCCACATCCACGTCAGCGGCGGAGAGTTCAACTGCGCCGCGAATCTCTCGGACTGCTTCCGGCTGAAGACCGGCGTCGTCACCGCCATGGTGGACTATCCCATCGGCGATCTGATTGCTGAACGCGTGCGGGCGATGGGCGTCAAGTCGTTCTACAAGCAGTTCAAACACAACGGCGTCAATGGCCCGAACATGGCCACAGTTTACAGCGACCGCGGCTTTGGCGTCCGCCCTCCAGTGGTCTTTTACAACCGCTCCAACGAGGCGGCGGCGCAGCTCAAGCCAGGCGACTTCGACTGGAACGCTATCTTCGCCAGCGGCGTGCGCTGGTTCCACAGCGGCGGGATTTTCGCGGCGCTTTCCGAGACCACCGGTGAACTCATCATCGAAGGCATGCAAGCCGCCAAAGCCGCTGGCGCGGTCACATCCTTCGACCTGAACTACCGCGCCAAACTCTGGAACATCTGGGGCGGTCAGAAACGCGCCCAGTCGGTCATCCGACGCATCATCGCCAACGTGGACGTGCTGGTGGGCAACGAGGAGGATCTCCAGATGGGACTCGGCATCCCCGGTCCGGAAGCAGGCTCGAGGTCAAAACTAGATCCGGACGCGTTCCTGGGAATGATTGACCAAGTGGTGAAGAAGTTCCCGCAGATCAAAATCGTCGCCACCACCCTGCGCGAAGTCCACTCCACCAACCGGCATTCGTGGGGGGCGGTGGCCTGGATCAATGGGCAATCGTTTGTCTCCCCGACCTGCGAACTGGACGTGTACGACCGGGTCGGCGGCGGGGACGGGTTCGCCTCCGGCCTGTTCTACAGCCTGCTGACCGGCGAACCGGAGCAGGAAGCCGTCAACCTAGGCTGGGCGCACGGCGCGCTGCTGACCACCTTCCCCGGCGACACGACCATGGCGACAGTCGAGCAGGTACGCGCTTTTGCCAAAGGCGGCTCGGCGCGCATCCAACGGTAATGCAGACTCGTATGAAAATTTTCAGAAGGAGACCAATCATGGGCAAAATGAAAGCGTACGTTTTCAAGGATGTCGGCAAACTCGTGTTCGAGGAAAGACCCATCCCCCGCGTCAAGGAACCGGACGACGTACTGCTCAAGGTCAAGGCTGTGGGTATCTGCGGTTCGGACATCAAGATCATCGAGGGCAAGCATCACTTCAAGCCCGACACGGTGCTGGGCCACGAGTTCTGCGGCGAGGTGATCGAGGTCGGCACGCACGTCCACCACGTTAAGCTCGGCGACCGGGTGGCGATTGACAACAACATCCGCTGCGGCTTTTGCTCCTTCTGCCGTATGGGCCTGACCAGCCAGTGCGTCGAGATCAAAACCAGCGCCCTGGGCGTGATGCGCGACGGCGGCTACGCCGAGTATTGTCTCGTGCCGGAGAAGCAGTGTTTTACCCTGCCCGACGAAATTGACGACATCCTGGGCACACAGGTCGAGACTCTGGCGACGGTGGTCAACGGGATGAACACGCTTCTGATGCTGCCCTACGACTACGTGCTGATCCTGGGTTTCGGGCCGATCGGCTACCTGTTCGCCCAGTTCGCCAAAAACATCGCCGCCAAGGTTGCCGTGACCGAGATTGACCCTTTCCGCATCGGCGTGGCGCAGGAGTGCGGGCTGACGGTCTGGAATCCGCACGAGGACAATATCGAAAAGAAAATCACCAAGTTCACCTACGGGCGCAAAGCCGACATTGTCATCGAGGCGACCGGCAACGCGCTGGAGCAGGCGCTGACATGCGTGACGCCCGGCGGCAAGGTGCTGCCCTTCGGCATGGATTCGTCCATCAAAGCGACCATCGTACCGAATGAGATCACACGTTGGGCCACCAAGATCCTCGGCCTGTACCTCGGCCAGAACACGATGGTTCCGGCCATCCGCATCTACCAGGAGAAACGCCTCAACATGGGCCCGTTCTTCACCAAGGTCATCCCGTTCGACGAAGGCCTGGGCGCGTTCGATCTGCTGGGTCTGGACATGAAAACCCTGACGCACCATCCCAAGAGCGCGATGAAGATCGTGATGAAGTTGTAAGCCCTCACCCCCGGCCCCTCTCCTCGCGAAGCATCCCCGAAGGGGACAAAATGGGAGAGGGGAGAGAAAGGTCAACATGAAAAAAGTCAACATCGCCGTCATCGGCACGGGACGCATGGGCAGCGTCCACACCCGCAACATTGCCCGGCTCATCCCCGAAGCGAATCTGGTGGCGGTCTGCGACATCCGGCTGGAGGTGGCGCAGGCCGTAGCCGATGAACTCGGCATCCAGCGCGTGGTCAAGGATTACCACGAGCTGCTGGCCGACCCGAACATCGAAGCCATCCTGATCGCTACCAGCACGAATACACACGCTTTCATCATGAAAGACGTGGCCGCGGCGGGTAAGCATATCTTCTGCGAGAAACCGCTGGCGCTGAATCTGGCGGACATTGACAAGGCACTGGCGGGGGTCGCCGAGGCGGGAGTCAAGTTGCAGGTCGGGTTCAACCGCCGCTTCGACAAGAGTTTTCAAAAGGTGCGCGCTATCGTTGCCCCAGGTGAGATCGGGCGTCCTTGCATTCTGCGTATCACCGACCGCGATCCCGAGCTGCCCGCCATGGAATTCCTGCGCGTCTCGGGCGGGATGTTCCTCGACCAGACCATCCACGACTTCGATATGGCCCGTTTCCAAGTCGGTGAGATCGAGGAAGTCTACGCCATCGGCGGCGTATTGATTGAACCGGAACTGAAAGAGTTCGGCGACATCGATACGGATGTGGTCACGCTCAAGTTCGCCAACGGCGCAGTCGGTGCGATTGACAACAGCCGCCAGGCGGTCTATGGCTATGACCAGCGTCTGGAAGTGTTCTGCTCAAACGGCACTGCCATGGCGAACAATGAATTCGAGAACACCGCCGTAATGGGCAAGCCGGATGGCTTTCTTTCGGCCAAACTGCCGCATTTCTTCATGCAGCGTTACGCCCCCTGCTACGTGGATGAGGTACGCCAATTTATTGAGTGTGTTCGTGAAGACAAGCCGACCCCGACGACCGGGGCGGACGGCCGCGCCGCGGTGGTGCTCGGTCACGCCGCCTGGAAGTCACTGCACGAGAACCGGCCGGTTAAGGTGAGTGAGATTGGATGACCTGAATTGCATCCGCTGCGGGCTGTGCCTGGCTGTCTGCCCAACGTACCGCGAGATACTGAGCGAGACCGCCTCGCCGCGCGGACGGGCCGCGTTGGCGCGTAAAGGTCTAGAAGGCGAACTCGAACTCAGCCCTAACCTGTTCGAGCAAATGTATGCCTGTTTCGACTGCCTGGCCTGCAACGACATCTGCCCGGTCGGCATCCGCCCGGCGGACCTGGCTGTAGAGATGCGCGCCGTGCAGGAGCAACTCCGCCCGGCGGCGTGGAAGAAGACGCTGTTCGGCGGTCTCATCCCCAAACCAAGACGGATGGAATTTGCAACCCTGCCGCTGCGCCTGTACGAGAAATTGGGCCTCCGCCGCCTGGTTTACGCGCTGGGGCTGCGGAATTTGCTGCCGCGCCAGTTGCGTGACATGGAATCCATGCTGCCTCACCTGCCCCAGCGCCCGCTGCGACAGGCCTTGCCGGAGATCACCGAAGCCAATGGCAAGACCCGCTACCGCGTCGGCTTTTTCCTCGGCTGCGCGCAGAGCCTGCTGTTCGCCGAAGAGAGCGCGGCGACCCTGCGCGTGCTGGCGCGCAACGGCTGCACGGTCGTCACGCCCAAGGCGACTGTCTGCTGCGGGATGCCGGCCCTGGGTTACGGGCGGTCGGATTTAGCGCAGGAACAGGCGCGCCACAACATCGAACTTTTCGAGCGGGCGCAGGTCGAAGTCAACGTCACCGACTGCGCCACCTGCGGCTCCACACTGAAGGATTACGGTCACCTGTTGGCGGATGACAACAAATGGGCGGCGCGGGCGGCGGCGTTCAGTTCCCGGGTCCGCGACGTGAGCGAGTTTCTGATGTCCATCCCGCTCGAAAAACCGCAGGGACGGGTCGAGGCGCGCGTCACCTACCACGACCCGTGTCACCTGCGCCGCGGGCAGGGCGTGTGGCAGCAGCCGCGTGCGCTGTTACAGATGATTGACGGCCTCGAATTCGTCGAATTGCCCGAAGCGGATTGGTGCTGCGGCTCGGCCGGCAGCCAACTGATCACGCATTACGAGACTTCGCTCAAAGTGCTGAAGCGCAAGACCGACAATCTCGCCAGCACGCAGGCCGACTACATCGCCTCCGGCTGCCCCGGCTGCCAGATGCAGTTGAACCTCGGCGTGCGGCGGCAGGGGCTGGACGTGCAGGTTGTGCATCCCATTGCACTGCTGGATCGCGCTTATCGCCAGGAGTCCGAAGTCTCCCGACTTCGGCGAAATCAGGAGATTTCGCACTCCACCGCAAAGAGGAAAAATGATGGATAAGAACATCCTCGCACAGCTTGAAAAAATTACCGGCAAAGACGGCGTCCTGTCCACGCCCGAAGACCTGGCCGTCTACAGTTACGATGGCACCTTCGCGGAGCATCGCCCGGACGCCGTCGTCCTGCCGCGCGCCGGACTGGACGTGCAGGTTGTGCATCCCATTGCACTGCTGGATCGCGCTTATCGCCAGGAGTCCGAAGTCTCCCGACTTCGGCGAAATCAGGAGATTTCGCACTCCACCGCAAAGAGGAAAAATGATGGATAAGAACATCCTCGCACAGCTTGAAAAAATTACCGGCAAAGACGGCGTCCTGTCCACGCCCGAAGACCTGGCCGTCTACAGTTACGATGGCACCTTCGCGGAGCATCGCCCGGACGCCGTCGTCCTGCCGCGCACCACCGGGCAGGTCAGCCAGATTGTGCGGCTGGCTGCCCGTGAACGTATCCCGGTGGTGACGCGCGGCATGGGGTCGGGACTGGCCGCCGCCTCGGTCCCCTTCCAGGGCGGGATTGCGCTGACGATGACGCGCATGAACCGCATTTTGGAAATTGACGAAGCGAACGCCGCCGCCCACGTCGAGGCGGGCGTCGTCACCGCGGACCTGCAAGCGGCTGTGGAAAAACTGGGGCTGTTCTATCCCCCTGACCCTGCCAGCATCCGCCATTCGACCATCGGCGGGAACATCGCCTGCAACGCTGGCGGCCCGCGCTGCCTGAAATACGGCGTGACCGGCGACTACGTGCTGGGGCTGACCGTCGTCCTGGCGGACGGGCGCATCCTGCACACCGGAGGCAAGTGCATCAAGGACGTGGTCGGCTACGATTTGAAAGCCCTGTTCACCGGCTCGGAGGGGACGCTGGGCGTCATCACCGAAGCCCTGCTGCGCCTGACCGCCAGACCGGAATTCGCCCGCACGGCGCTGGTCGAATTCCCTTCCGTGGAGGACGCCTCTCAAACGGTCAACACCATCCTGAGAGCCGGCGTGGTCCCGGCTGCGCTGGAACTGATGGACGAGACCGCCATCGCCTGCATCGAGGCGGCCATGCACCTCGGCCTGCCGCTGGACGTGGAAGCCATTCTGCTCATCGAAACCGACGGCTCTGACGAGGCGGCTGTGCTGCGCGAGATGGAAGCCGTCGCCGAAATTTGCCGCGCCCGGGGGGCGCGTCAGGTCAAGGTTGCCGCGGATGAGACCGAGCGCGCCAGCCTGTGGCGGGCGCGGCGTTCTCTCTCGCCATCGCTGGCGCGCAAAGCCCCCAATAAACTTGGCGAAGACATCACCGTGCCGCGCAGCGCCATCGCCGAAACCGTGCGCCGACTCAAGGCCATCAGCGCCAAACGCGGGCTGCCCATCGTCATCTACGGCCACGCCGGGGATGGCAACCTGCATCCCACCCTCCTGTTCGATAAACGTGACCCTGGTCAGTGGGCGAAGGTCGAGCAGATGGCCGCCGAGGAGTTCGCCCTGGCCTTGGAATTGGGCGGGACGCTCTCGGGCGAGCATGGCGTCGGGACGCTGAAGCGTCCGTACATGGCACAGGCCCTCGGTCCGGTTTCGATAGAGATCCAGAAACGCATCAAGGCCGCACTGGACCCGCTCAATATTCTGAACCCGGGGAAGGTGTTTCCTGATTAATCCAACGGAGTCCGACGTCTCCCGACGTCGGACCGAAATCTGGAGATTTCGGACTCCAGTCTTAAAAGGAGCAATAAAATGTCAAACACACCAAAAGGATTTCTCCCCACCAACCAGCCTGATCTGTTCTTCGAGAACAACGCCATCGGGCGGCTGAAAAAAGAAGTATGGGACGCAAGCGATGAGCAGATTGATACCATCCTTGCCGACTACGGCATCCCCTCGCCGGTGGAATGGGCCAAGTCCGGGTCGTACATCCAGACCACGACCCGCTGGCAGGTGGAAAAGAACCGCAAGAAGAATGACGTGGTCTTCATCCCGGTCGGAAGCACCGAACTGCACGGCCAGCACCTGCCCTCCGCCGCCGATACGCTCTACGTCAGCGCCATCTGCGAGGGCGTGCGCCGCTTCACCGCCAAGCGCGGCGCGCCGGTCAACCTGGCGCTGCCCCCGCTGATGTATGGCGGTCACCCGTACCACCACATGGGCATGCCCGGCACGGTGGTCGTCCGCGAGCATGTGGTGCGCGAGATGATGATTGACGTGATGCTCGGCCTGTGGAACGACGGTTTCCGCAAACAGTTGATCGTCAACAACCACGGCCAGTTGTGGATGCTCGAGTCAGCAGTGCAAGAGTTCATGAAGCGTTATCAACTGCCGGGCATCTTCCGCGTGATTGACTGGCACCGCGGCGTACGCGAGTTCTTCCGCCCGGTCGAGCGCGGCGGACAGATGAGCACCAACTTCGTCCACGCCGACGAGTCCGAGACCTCGCTCAGCCTGCTGCTGCACCCTGAAATGGTGGATATGAACTACGCGGTGGACACCGAGGGCAAGTCCTACCTGCCCGAGGGCCACTTCGACAAGTCGGTTGACCCGTTTGGCCGCCCCAGCCGCTGGTCGGAGGGCGAAGGTCACTTCACCATCGAGATCGCTGCCACGCCCGAGGGGGTGGTCGGCAAGGCCAAATCCGGCGCGGCGCAGAAGGCCAAGCGCCCCATGGCTGCCATCCTGAAGTACCTGACCCTGTGGCATGACGATGTGCTCGAAGCTTTCCCGGCCGGGACGGTCCCGCCGGTGGAGGAAGTCACGCTGCGCACGGCGGAAGAGATGGAACCCTATCTGCGCGAGCCGCTCAGCCCGGGCTGGAAGCCGGTCTATGGCATCCCGCGCATCGGGCAGGGCACGGAAGTGTAAAGAAAAAACCTTTAACCACGAAGAACACGAAGGTCACGAAGAAAAAAACTTTGTGGCTCTTCCTTTGTGCTCCTTCGTGCCCTTTGTGTTGAATCTATTTATAAGGAGATGAAATTATGAAAGGCAAAATGCAAGGCGTGACATTGGTCGCGGACTGGGACCCCAAGCCCGGTTTCAAACTCGGCGCGAAGGATATTGAAGGCCGCCAAACGTACCTGGGCAGCCAGGTATGGCGCAACCCGCGGCTGGAGATCCGCGAGTACGACATCCCGTCACCTGGCCCGGAAGAAGTGCTGCTGGAAGTCAAAGCCTGCGGCATCTGCGGCTCGGATGTCCACATGGCGCAGGCGGATAAAGACGGCTATATCTTCTACCCCGGCCTGACCGGGTTCCCGTCCATCCTCGGGCACGAGTTCTCCGGCGTGGTGGTCGAAGCGGGCAAGAACGCCAGGGACAAACGCACCAACAAACCCTTTAAAGGCGGAGAGCCGGTCACATCCGAGGAAATGCTTTGGTGCGGACAATGCAAGCCCTGCGCCGATGGCCAGCCCAACCATTGCGAACAACTGAACGAAGTCGGCTTCAACGTCAACGGGGCGTACACCAAGTACATCGTCCTGCCCTCCCGCACGCTGTGGAGCCTGGAACCGCTGCGCAAGAACTACAAGGAAGAGGAAATCTTCATCGCCGGCAGCCTGGTCGAACCGACCTGCGTGGCCTACAACGCCGTCATCGAACGCGGCGGCGGCATCCGCCCCGGCGACCGGGTCGTCATCCTGGGCGGCGGACCGGTTGGGATCGCGGCCTGCGCCATCCTCAAGCGCGCTGGCGCCTCCCAGGTCATCATCTCCGAAACCCAGCCGGAACGCGCCGACATGGCTTTGAAACTGGGCGCTGACTACCACGTCAATCCATCCAAGGAAGATTTCGCTGAGCGCGTGCTCGAAATCACCGGAGGCATGGGTGCGGACATGTTCATGGAAGCCACCGGCCTGCCGGCGGTCGTCTATCCCGGCATCGAGAAGGTCATTTGGGAAGGCCGCACCTTGTTAAGCACAGTGGTCGTCACCGCCCGCGCCGAAGCCAGGATGCAGGTTGCTGGCGAAGTGCTCCAGGTGCGCAAGGCGCGCATCGTCGGCGCACAAGGCCATTCCGGACACGGCAACTTCCCGCGCGTCATCGAGTGCATGGCCACCGGCATGGATATGACGCGCATGAGCACCAAGAAGGTCAGCCTGGAACAACTGCCCGAGAACATCCTCAAACTACAGACCGACCGATCTGAGTGCAAGATCACGTATATTGCGCGGTAAAGTTATGTGACAGTCACCTTTAAGGTGACTGTCACATAAGGATACTAAATGAACCTCTCCATTGTTCTCTCCACCCAACCCGCCCAGTTCCAGGCCGTCACCTTCAAAGGCGACCTGGAAACGAACCTGGCGCGCATCGCCGCCCTCGGCTATGACGGCGTCGAACTGGCCATTCGCGACCCCAAACTGGTTGACCCGGACGATCTGGAGCGGCTTGTCCGCAAGCACAGCTTGAATGTGCCCGCGATCGGTACAGGTCAAGCCTGGGGCGAGGAAGGCCTGTCGTTCACCGACCCAAACCCCGAGGTGCGCCGCGCCGCCATCGAGCGGATCAAAGCCCACGTCCCGGTCGCAGCCCGCTTCGGGGCGGTCATCATCATCGGGTTGATTCGCGGCATCCTCAAACCGGGTGTGGACCAGGCACAGGCAATGGACTGGTTGGTGGAGGCCTTACGCGATTGCAGCGTCGTTGCCCGTCCGCATGGAGTCCACCTCGCGCTGGAGCCGATCAACCGCTACGAAACGACGCTCATCAACACCGCCGCCCAGGGTCTGGAATTGATCGAGCGTGTTGGCGCGGACAATTTCGGCCTGCTGCTGGACACCTTCCACATGAACATCGAGGAGCCGGTGATCGAGGAGAGTATCCGTCTCTGCGGAGATCGCATATTTCACTTTCATGTGGCCGATTCCAATAGATGGTATCCCGGCGCGGGGCATCTGGATTTCAAGTCCATTTTGGGGGCGCTCTTCGCAACCGGTTATTCGGGCTGGGTTTCGGGTGAGTTCCTGCCGAAGCCGGATGCCGAGACAGCGGCCAGGCAAAACATCGCCTGCCTGCGCCAGATTTAGGTAAAAACCGGCTTTTTGGGCAGAAATTCGCGAAAGTCATTTTAATTTCAGCGGATGGTCAGATTCAATGTTATACTAAATAACAAGCAAGTTCAGGCACACGGAGGGCTGTTGTGAGCAAGAAGGATTTGACTGGTCAGAACCTGGGACGCTACCACATCATTGAGCCGCTTGGACAGGGCGGCATGGCCTCCGTTTATAAAGCCTATGATACCAGCCTCGAGCGAAACGTCGCCATCAAGATCATTCGCGCGGATATGGAAGAGGGCAACGAAGGCGAATTCCTCAAGCGCTTTCAGCGCGAAGCCCGCGCGCTGGCACAGCTCGACCACCCTTACATTCTCAAAGTGCTGGATTACGGCGAACAGGACGGCGTGCCCTACCTGGTGATGCCCTTCGTCCCCAGCGGCACGCTCAAGCAGAAGATGGGCACCGCCATGCCCTACCAGCAGGCCGCCGCCTTGCTCGCCCCCATCGCCCGCGCACTGGAATATGCCCACGAACAGAAGATCATCCACCGCGACGTAAAACCTGCCAACATCCTCATGAGCCAGTCCGGCGCGCCGCTGCTCTCCGATTTCGGCATTGCCAAGATCATCGCCGGAAGCGGCTCCACCCAGCTCACCGTCGCCGGTGTGGGCATCGGCACCCCCGACTACATGGCTCCCGAACAGTGGATGGGCGCCGCTGACCCCGGCACCGATATTTACTCGCTCGGAGTCGTCTTTTATGAGATGGTCACCGGTCACCGGCCCTACACCGCTGATACACCCGCCGCGGTGATGATCAAACACCTGCGCGACCCCCTCCCCCGTCCCAACACCTTCGTCCACAATCTGCCAGACGTGGTGGAACAGGTGCTGTTTAAAGCCCTGGCAAAAGAACCTAAAAACCGTTACCAGAGCATGGCCGCTTTCGCTGCTGCGCTCGAAAAACTGGTGCACAGCGAAGTAACCGTTTTTTCGCCCATTTCACAGGATATAGAGACCCTGATCGGTACAGAAAAAACCTCGCTGGCCTCCGCAGCGGATCAGCGCAAATTCCACAGCCTGGTAGCCCCCACGGCAGCCGCGCCAGCGCGAAAAAAGATGGAGACCTGGATGATTGTCGTCGCGGCGGTTGCCGGGCTGGCAGTCGTTGTTTTTCTATGTGTCCTTGCCGGTGGCACTTATTTTGCGTCGCGTTCCATACTGGACCCGAAACAGAGCACAGCCGCACCTGGCGGAACAACCAACGCTGCCACCGCCAGGCCGACCATCAACCTGACCCATTCGCCAGACGCGACCCCCATCGGCGGACCCATCACCACACCGCTGCAGAGCATTGAAGGCTACCCCGAGGATGTCCCGTTCTTAATGGATAACAACGGCGACCTGTCCACCTCAGTCAGCCAGGGCATAGTGTATTTTTCCTTCTCCAGCAACCTGCCGCTCGCCGAGCTGACCGATTTTTACCTGAACGGCATGAAAACCAACGGCTGGGAAGTGGTGAACGAGGCCACCCAGGGAAATTCAAAGATCTGGTATTTTGTGAAGGACACTAACCGCATGGTGATGATCTCGCTCACCACGACTGAGAAATATACCATGATCGCGGTCATGATCCCGCCAGTGAAGTAAAGAAGGACTTGTTTGGCGCAGGTCTGCCGGCCTGCGCCCTTTTTTGCCGCCAACATTGTGTTCGCACAACATTTCGCTGATTACGCAGCACGAATTAAAGAAATCCAGGCAATCCGCGCCCCGACAGATCCACCGTAAGGGCGCATGGCATGCGCCCCGATTCATCGGGATACACCTCCACCTGGCCCACCGCCGGCGAGCGGGAGGCCTGGATGGGGGTCTGGACTTTCTGGGTGAACGGCGAATGGATCACGCCGATCGGCTTCATGACAAATTCCATGCGCTTGCCTCGGCTTTCTGGATGGTCAGCAGACGGACGCCTGCCACCTGCTGGAAAGAGGCCCCCTGCCCGATGGTGCGCAGCGCCGCTGTTTCGTCCACGATGCGCGCACCGGAGAGGATCGCCGCCCCGTGGGCGAACAGCACCGGCGAGAGGGGGGTGCTCGGCCCCAGGATCATGACCAACGCCTGCGGGCGGCACAGGGCCAGCAGGCCGTCCAGCGTGTGGTTGATCAACGCGCTGCCGGTGATGGCGACCACATCGGCCTGGGGAATCAAATCGGCGGCGACTTCAGCAGGGAATTCGCCTTCTGCCGGGCGCTGTTCAAGCACCCACAACTGCCCCACCGCCGGGTGCAATTTGGGGATGAACGGGAAATGACCCACCAGCGCCACGTTGCGGCCGCGCCCGTGTTCGATCAGCACCTCCACAGCGTTGATCTCGACCGCCCGGCTTTCGTCCACGTCGAGCAGTGAGTTGATCGCCGCCACGCCGATGCTGGCTTCCAGCAGGTTGTCCGAGCGGGCATATTCGGCCAGTTCACGGGCGCTCTTCTCGTGCAAACGGCCCACGTCGCGCACCGGCGCGTGGCCGTGGGGCTTGTCGCCGGTGAAAGTGGATGCCAGCCCGCAGAAGCGGCTGCACACAGCCGTCCAGTGCGCGCCCACCAGCACGGTACGAACCGGCGCGTCCATGTCCAGGCTGTCCAGCAAATCATCCAGGATGTTCATCTTGAAAACCTTCCACGCGACATCTCAGCCTCCCCAGCCCATCACCCGGGCCAATTGGTAAATGATGACCGCCGCGCCGAACGAGATGACCAGCAGTAAGCCCACGCTGAAAGCAGTCCATTTCCACGAAGCAGTTTCTTGCTTAATCACCGCCACCGTCGCCGCGCAGGGGATGAAGGTCATCTGCACCACCAGGAATGCCAACGCCGCCGCCGGGGTCAGGGTTCTGGCAACCTGTTCGGCAAGCCCCAGGTTTGCCTCACTCCCATACAAGACGCCCAGCGTCGCAATCGTATTTTCCTTGGCGACAAAACTGGACAGCAATGCGACAATCAGCCGCCAATCCCCCAATCCCAGCCACTGCCCGGCCGGTTCCAGCCAGCGCCCAAACCTGGCAAGCAGACTTCCTTCGATCTCGCCGCCCGGCAGATAAGCGAGCAGCCAGACGATGGCCGAGGCCAGCAAAATGATGCCGCCGGCCTTCTTGATAAAAGCCCCAGTCTTATACCAGATGTACAGGCCGATGGTACGGGCGTTCGGGAGGTGGTAGAGCGGCATTTCCATGATAAAGGCTGAACGCGCCCCCCTGAACACACCCCGATTGATCGCCATGCCAACCAAGAGCAGCAGGAGGGTATTGCCAGCCACCAGCCCCCAGCTGACGAGCGCCGCGTTCTTGCCGAAAAAGGCCGGGGCCAGGAAGGCGATCACCGCCATGCGCGCGCTGCACGGTACCAGCGGCATGAGCAGGATGGTCAACAGGCGGGCGCGGCGCTCCTCGACAATGCGCGCACACATGACGCCCGGCACATTACAGCCAAATCCGATGCACATCGGCAAAAAAGAACGACCATGCAGTCCCATCCAGTGCATGAAGCGATCCATCACATACGCCGACCGCGCCAGGTAGCCGACGTCTTCCAGTAAGCCCAATACGGCAAAGAAGACGATCAGGATGGGCACGAACGTCAACACAGTGCCTGCGCCACCAATCAGGCCATCCACCAGCAGGCTGGTCAGCCACGCCGGAGCAGGAGCGAGAACCTGGCGTACACTTTCCGCAATGGAGGAGATGACCTTCATGCCGAGCCAGCTCACCACCGGCATGGCCGCTGTATACGTGAGCCAAAAAACCAGTCCAAAAATGCCCAACAGCAACGCCAGCCCCCAGAATGGGTGGGTGGCGATCTTGTCCAGGCGATCGGTGAGGCTGATCGCGCCGGCCTTAGGCTTTTCCACTGCGGCCCGCACCATGCGCCCGACCCACTCGTAACGCCCGCCGGCAACGTCCAGGTAGGCGTCCTCGTGCTGCTTGAGCAGTGTATGAATCCGCTCCCACGCCTCCTGTGCGGATTGGCGGACCATCTCGGTGATTTCTGTGTCCCCTTCGAGCAATTTGATGGCCGTCCAGTCTTCCGGATAAAGCGTAATTTTCCCGCCGAGCAGGGAGCGAATCTCTGCCAGCACCGGACGGTGCTTGGGGCGTATTTCCGGGCGATTGGGGGCAAAGTCATCGGGATTCTTTATCAGGCGCAACGCAGCGTCAATCAACTCGCTGACACCCTGATTGCGGGAAGCCACCAGCGGCACGACCGGCGCCCCAAGCGCCGCTTGCAGCACGTGCGTCTCCACGAGAATCCCTTCCTGCTCTGCCACATCGGTCATGTTCAAACCCACCACCACCCGCACCGGCATGCTCAACAGTTCGGCGACCAAGTACAGGTTGCGTTCCAGAGCGGCGGCGTTGACGATGACCACTACCACGTCTGGCCGCTCGCGGAGCAAAAAATCACGGGCGATGCGCTCCTCTTCGGAGTTGGCCGTCAGGCTGTAGGTGCCCGGCAAATCCACCAGGCGAATCACCTGTCCGTCGTGCGTGTACAGGCCGGTCTTCTGCTCCACCGTTTTGCCTGGCCAGTTGCCCACGTGCTGGTTCAGCCCGGTCAGCATGTTGAAGACGGTGGACTTGCCCACGTTGGGTTGCCCGGCTAGAGCAATCGTGCAAGATGCCTTCGTCTCACTCATAACGCCTCCACCAACACCTTGAGCGCTTCGCCCCGCCCCAGGGCGACACGCGTATCTCTCACAGTGACCAGAAGCGGGCCACGCCCATAATTCTGAAGCAGGGTTACTTCTGTACCTGGTGTGAATCCCAATGAGACCATCCGGCCCATCAACCCGCGACCACCCGAAAGGCCAACCACCACGCCCCGTTCCCCTGGCTTTAGACTGCTCAAGGGAATTTGGCCCGGCTGTGATGGGCCGAGTTTTTCCAGGTTTTTACACTTCGACCTTAACCTCATGATTGGTAGCCCTTTCTTCACGACAGTTGGAACAGTAGCCAGTGAGGGACAGGTGTACATCCATGACCTGCACACCCTCCCGATCAATCAGAGATTGCACGGCTTCCATTACGGCAGAAGCTTCGAATTCGATCACCTGTCGGCACCCGATACAGGTGAAGTGATAATGGGGCACCTTTTGTACCATCTCGAAATGGCCATGTTCTTCGCCCAGGCTGTGTTCCTTCACCAGCCCCATCGCTTTCAGCAAAGCCAGCGTCCGGTAAACCGTGGCCAGGCCGATGCGTGGGTCGCGAGCTTTGACACGGTCATGGATGGCCTCCGCGTCCAGATGTTCCTGGCTGGCTTCGAGCACCTCCAGGATCAACTGCCGCTGGCGGGTCATGCGCAAGCCATTGGAGTGAATAGCGGTGAGGAATTGTGCTTCTCGACTCATGGCGCACCTATTGATAATAATTCTCATTATCAATATACATCATTTCACAGCCAGCGACAAGTGACATTCGTCACGGATTGATGTCACTGAAAGGGATGGATTATCTTTCGCTTTACTCCCCTGATCCAACCGTCTTTCGAAAAAATTATTGCCACCCCACCGGCGCGGCTTCATCGAACGCTTTCAGCAGCGCGGGGAGCGCCGATGATAAGCCATTCTCGTTATTGCCCAATCTGCAAACCACCTGAATGGTTACCTCAGACCTCGGAGGTCTTCAGAGACCTCCGAGGTCTTGTTAAGCGCGCCTCCCCCCGTGGGGATGCCTGTCCAGGGGCCAGAGGGGTGGGCCGTCCCACTCCAGGTACGGGCCGTGGGCCTCGAGCTCGTCAGCCACGTATTTTAGCCCCAGCCGTTCCAGCCTCTCCCGCCTCGGGATACCCGTCTCAGGGTCGCACCCGTGCACTTTGTAATACTCTGTGAGCATCTCTGCGTGCTTCTTTCGCTCCTCTTCCCCCCCTGAGGTATCCCTTACCTCCGGCTTTTGCGGCAGCCGGTCGTGCTTCCTGGTGATCCCCTGCCTGGCGTTGAAGGTCATCTCGAGAGCATAGATCCTATCTGCGGCCTCTTCCAGGCTGGCGGCATCCCACTCGATGCCGGTTGCCGCCCTAAGCAGCATTGCCAGGCCGTCCCAAAGCGGGTACTTCCACACCAGCGGCACGGCGCAGACCCAACTGTTGACCGCCCCCTTGCAGCGCCCTATCGCGTCCGTAAGCGTCGTGGCCCTTTCGGAGATGGTGAGCCCCGCCACCGGGTCCTGGGACATCTGGGGAGGCAGCACGCCCGCCTGTATAAGTATTGGGAAGACCTGCGGGTCATTCTCGCCATAGGCCCAACTCCTCCCTCTGAGGTGATCGGCGCCCCTGGTCGAGGTCGCGTGGGCGAGGGCGAAGAGTCCCGCGGGGTGAGGGCCGCGGCTGAGTCCCTTGACGTGATAGCAATAGTCCATCGCCCCCCTGCCGATGATTTTGGCGAAGCTATATAGTCCCTCGGCTACCAGGTTGCCGAACCCTTCCCTCCGCGCGACCTGGTGAATCAGTTCGATCTGGGAATCCACATCTTCCCAATCCAGTGAGAGCCCGCCGGTGTCCTCTTGGGTGATGATCCCCCGCTGGTAGAGTTCTTTGGCGAGGGCGATGGTGTTGCCGAGCGGTATTACGCACATCCCGTACTTGTCGGCGAGGTTCTCCATCTCCATGATGGCGATGGGGTCCAGGATGCCGCAGTTAATTCCCATGCAGGCGATGCACTCGAACTCGAGGGCCGAGCCCTCCTCCCCCGCGCGCCTGCCTGTCGGAATCCTGAAAACATCCTTGCACCTGACAGGGCAGTCATGGCAGCCCGCTCTCCCTATCTCGTACTTCTTCCAGGCTTGGAGGGTCAAAGCCTCAGGAATTTCCTTGGCTGAAAGATATTTTTGGAAATACCTGTAGCCGGGCCACCAGGACATCACACCGAGGTGTGTGCCGTATACGGCGACGACCTCGTGTTGCAGGTGGTCTTTCAAAAAGAACCTCCTGTCTTCCCGCGCCAGTTGCCCGAATTTCTCAGGATTGGCCAATTCTACCCTGCCGGTGCCCCTGACGGCGATGGCCTTCAGGTTCTTGGAACCCCACACAGCCCCGCTCCCTCTGGCAGCGGAGGCGTGCTTGTCAACGATGGTGGAGGCAAAGCGCACCAGGTTTTCCCCTGCCTGACCGATGCCGGCCACGCTGATGTTTTTTCCATGCCTCTCCTTAAGGATGTCGGTGGTCTCCCAGGTCGTCTTGCCCCACAGGTCAGAAGCGTCCCTCAGTTCGACTTTTTCGTCGTCTATCCAAAGGTACTTCGGGCTCTCTGCCCTTCCGGTGATTACAATTTGGTCGAAGCCTGCACGCTTCAGACGATAGGCGAAGGCGCCTCCGGCGTTTCCATCGCCCAGGATGCCGCTGTAGGGCGAGAGGGCGCTGACCTCAACCCGGCTGGTCATCCCCAGGGGGGTGCCCGAAAGGGGACCGGGGGCCAGGCACAGGACATTCTCCGGCCCCAGCGGGTCAATGCCGGGCTTTATCTCGTCGAAGAGGGTCTTCGAGTTGAACCCCCTGCCACCTATGAACTCCCTCGCCACCGATTCCTCCAGCGGCTGCTTCATGACCTTTCCCCTCGTGAGGTCTACCCTAAGGATCGTTCCTCTCCAGCCGTACATAATTTTTCCTCCTTCTCTTGGACTTTTGACAAAATTTGACAATAGGTGAGAACTGGACCAAACTGGGTGCATGGACAATATAGCCCAATTCGCGTAGTTCCGGTTACAAGTTTACCAGGCAATTGCTCACCCTACAGACTTCCGAAGTCTCGGAATCTCGGACGTCTCAGGATAGCGAGCCGGCGCGGCACTCCAAAATCGGTAGCTGTAACGCTCCACGACCTGCGCCCGCCCGCTGAGGCTGAGGGCCTGCAAGGCCTCCTGAACCTGCCCCGGCGACCAGCGCTCCAGCGTGCGAATCAACTCTTCTTCGCGCATCGGGTGACGGGTGATGACCGCGACCACCGCATCCACCATGTCTTTATATCCTGAAAGGTCAAAATCGCCTTCGGCGGGATGGACAACGCGGGCCACCTCCCCCAGGATGGCCCGGGCGCGCAACAGCCCCTCTTCATCCGGGGGCTGTACCCACAACTCGGCTGGCGGACGCGTCGGCAGGTTGATATGCACCTGATCGGGGTGGATGGTCTGCAAGGTGGCCGCGATCTCACGCAGGGCCTCTTCCGTATCGTTCAATCCCCGCACCAGCATGACCTCCACCCACAACTGGCCTTGATATTCACGCCGAAAGGCGATCAGGCCTTCCACCAACCGCTCGAAGGTGATTTCAGGGTAAGGGCGATTGATTTTGCGATACAGGCGAGGATTGCCGGCGTCCAGGGTGGGTAGTACGGCATCCGCAGCGGAGAGTTCCTGTCGCACTTCGGGCAAATACAGCAGCGCGCCGTTGGTGATGACCGCTACGGGCAGGTCGGTGAGCGCCTTGACCTCCCGGATCAGCCAGCCCAGGCCGACATGCAATGTTGGTTCGCCGGAGCCGACATAGGTCACCCAGTCAATCTCGCCGGGTTTGTGCGCCGCCAGCGCCTGTTTTACTTCGGCCAGAATGTCGGCGCGCGGAATATACTCCTTGCGCTCGTTGGTCAGCGGGATGGTGCGCCCCAACTGGCA
>Ga0210051_1002545_pt1 | contig 18326 bp, 15 predicted proteins | sample CryGey092014_all_FD_185464 | JGI IMG/M metagenome (GOLD analysis project Ga0210051, IMG submission 185464) | Groundwater microbial communities from aquifer - Crystal Geyser CG23_combo_of_CG06-09_8/20/14_all (SPAdes) (version 2) | ecosystem: Environmental > Aquatic > Deep subsurface > Groundwater... | reverse complement strand
AAATGGTATGCTGCTAATACCCCATCCCTTATGTGGAATACATCTTCCGACGATGCCTCTGGTCTTGCAGGATATAGTTATCAGTTAGACGAGAATTCAGGGACAATACCGGATGACTTAATAGAGGGGACAAATACGGCTTATATCCATAATGTTTCACTTGTAGACGGCATCTATTATTTCCATATAAAGGCAAGGGATTATGCTGGCAACTGGAGCAACGCAAGTCATTATAAGATTAAGATTCAGCAAGCAGATAAAATACCAGTTTTATCCGTGAGACAACCATCCAAACAACCATCCAAACAAATAAGAACCGTTACCGTTACAGTAAATGATAGTCCGATTCGTTCAGGACCTGGCGAAACATATCCAGTAATTACAAAAGTATCTGATGGGATACAACTTATACTTATAGATGATTCAAAGAAGTGGTACTATCAGGTAAAATTGCCAGATAACAGCATTGGCTGGATATTGTATATTAATTGTCAATGGTAAGCTCAGGGAGATTTTTGAGGGATGGGCAGGCAATCAAGTTCACCTGTAGAACCATATGTCATCTGTAAGCGATAGAAAATAATATGGTTAAGGGATGTAATTGTCATTTAAAATTCTGGAACATCCGCTATAGTTTTTTTAAATGTTCAATTGCATTATAATATCCTAAACACTCATAAGTTAAAGCTGATACCTTCACGCGTTCCTCAATTTCTTGTTGAGAAAATTCTAATATGCTTCGACCTGTGCAATCAATATATCCACAGATTTTTATTCACAGATTTCACAGTTTTCCACAGATTAAAATACAATAATCATATATCTTCGGATCTCTTTTTTCCATCTTTCTCCCATAATCTGTGTAATCTGTGGATTCTGTGGATTAAAACCTTATTGCACAGCTCGAATTATTCTCCGTGCCTCCGTGTCTCTGTGGTGAATTTCCGCTTGCACAGCTCGAAATGTGTTACCCACTTTTGAACCATGCCGATAATTCTTCCACAGCTATCAACTGTTGTTCTTCTTTGGTCATATCCTTGAGCATAACCTTTCCCTGATTAATCTCACTGTCGCCAACAATAATGGTATATCTGGCATTCATGTTAGCTGCATGACGAAATTGAGATTTCAGGCTTTTTTTATCCCAGGACAACTCTACCGGAATATTGTCAGCCCGTAACCTTTGAGCCAAAGCAGCAGATTTATCCCTGACCTCTTCACTTGTTACTGCAATATAAACCATATTTTGCTTTCCAATTGGTTCAATATCTTTATTTTTCATGGCAAGTATAATTCGTTCCATACCCGCAGCAAATCCAATTGCCGGAGTAGCGGGTCCACCCATATCACGGACTAAGTTATCATATCTGCCACCAGCAGCAACGGCATTTTGTGCCCCAAGGGATTCATCCCGTATCTCAAAGGCTGTTTTGGTATAATAATCAAGACCACGGACAAGCCTTGGGTTTAGTATTGGTGAAATACCCATAAGTTGCAAGTATTTTATCACCTCATCCAAGTGATTTCGGCAGGCAGGGCATACAGAATCAATCACTGTTGGGCACTGGCTGATATAAATCTGGCAGGTTTTAGCCTTGCAATCCAATATTCTCATGGGATTTTTTTCTAATCTCATCTGACAATCAGGGCACATCTGGCTTATATGGTTACGAAAATATTCAAGCAAGACTGCATGATAGCTTGTTCGACATTCATTGCAGCCAACCGAGTTAAGCTCTGCCTTAAGTCCAACAATTCCAACTTGTTCAAATATCTGTAGTGCCATGGCTATAACCTCAGCATCCAACCCCGGATGCACACTGCCAATTGCTTCTGTTCCAAATTGATAAAACTGCCGTTGTCTTCCAGCCTGGGGTCTTTCATATCTGAACATAGGTCCCATATAAAACAGCTTTATCAAACTACCCTGCTGAATGCCAAGGTTATGTTCCAGATATGCTCGAACCACTGCTGCGGTGTTTTCTGGTCTCAAGGTAATGGATCTGCCTTTTTTATCCTGAAAGGTATACATCTCTTTATTGACAATATCTGTTGAATCCCCAATCCCACGGACAAAGAGCTCAGTTGCCTCAAAGATAGGTGTCCGAATCTCCTGATAACCATAACAGCTAATAGTTTGTCTGGCAATATCTTCAATAAAATGCCACTTTTCCATATCCTGTGGAAGAATGTCCACTGTTCCCCTTGGTGCCTTTATGCCCATTATTTCACCTCAAATTGTAATTATAATGTAGCTACTCAGCCACTGATGGACGCAGATGGACGCTTATTATCTGTGTTCATCTGCGTCCATCTGTGGTTGAGTAGCTACAAATACATTATACCATCTCATTACCTATCAGTCAAGTTTTTTTATGGTGAGCTGGTGGAATATGGGATGTGTTCTGATATTCCCAATTGTATCGAATCCTAACCACACAGGTCGAAAAATATCCACCTGTGCAAGCGAGTTTTTTTAACACAAAGAACACAAAGATTATGCAAAGTTCGCAGAGCTTGAAGAACCTTTATTTCTTCTCGCAAAGACGCAAAGCTCACAAGTCTCACTTATTTCTTCTCGCAAAGCCACAGAGATCACAAAGATATATGAGATTTTTCTTCTTTTCTATCCTTTGTGTTCTTTGTGTCTTTGTGTGATTAATTCCGATTGCACAGGGTCGAAAAATATTGTTGACTTTCTAAAAAAAATAGTGTATCATATAAAGCACTATGAAGGACTTAATCTTACGAGTAAATACATTAATTGAAGCATTGCCGTATATAAAAGAGTTTTATGGGAAAACTCTGGTAATAAAGTATGGTGGGGCAGCCATGACTGATGAGTCTTTGAAACACTCATTTGCTCAGGATATTGTCTTGTTAAAATTCGTAGGCATGAGACCAATTGTGGTTCATGGTGGTGGTCCCGAGATTACTAATATCATGGAAAAGATGGGTAAATCATCGGAATTTATTGATGGCAAACGGGTTACAGATGAAGAGACCATGGAAATTGTGGAGATGGTTCTTAGCGGAAAAATCAACAAGGAGATTGTTGCCTTGATTAATCACCATGGCGGTAATGCTGTTGGCTTAAGCGGTACTGATGGGACAATGATTGAAGCAAGAAAACTCCATGAGTCTCTGGGGTTGGTGGGAGAGGTTCAAGCTATAAACCCACAAATAATTAATACCTTAGACGAGGCAGGATTTATTCCGGTGATTGCCCCGGTTGGAATAGGTGAAAATAGCAAGAAGTATAATATTAATGCCGATACTTCAGCCGCAGCCATTGCTGTTGCCCTGAACGCATATAAATTTATATTCCTTACAGATACACCGGGAATATTAAGGGATGCCAATAATATGGATTCCCTGATTCCTACAATACGAGTTAATGAGATTGATGATTTGATAAAAACAGGGGTTGTAAATGGCGGAATGATCCCTAAGATAGAGGCGATTAAAGAGGCTGCCATATCAGGGGTTGATAAGGCTCATATCATTGATGGCAGATTGCCACATGCCCTCCTTCTGGAACTTTTGACAAATGCAGGGATTGGGACGGAGGTGGTAAGATGATCATAATCTCACGCGGAAACGCGGAGGACGCGAAGAAGATTGCAGGGAGATGGCTAAGATGACCACAAATCAGATAATGGAAAATTACAAACGATTCGTTGTCCCTACCTATAATCGATTTCCTGTTGTTATGGTGAAAGGACAGGGATGTCTGGTTTGGGATCTGGAGGGTAAGAAATACCTTGATCTTGTTGCTGGTGTAGCGGTTAATTCCCTGGGACATGCTCATCCATGTGTGGTTGAGGCTATCAGCAAGCAGGCACCTGAGCTAATCCATACATCTAACCTTTATTATACCATTCCTCAATTGGAGCTGGCAAAAAGGCTCTCCCAGATTTCCTTTGGCGGCAAGGCATTTTTTGCTAATAGCGGTGCTGAGGCAAATGAGGCGGCTATAAAGTTAGCCCGAAGATTTGGAAAGACAACTGGTGGACGGCATGAGATAATTACCATGAATAACTCCTTCCATGGCAGAACTATGGCTACCCTTACTGCAACCGGTCAGAAAAAAATACAAAAGGATTTTGACCCTTTGGTCCCAGGGTTCAAATATGTTGAGTTTAATAATATATCAGCCGTAAAAGAGGCAATCAACAAAAATACTTGTGCTATTCTGGTAGAACCCATACAGGGTGAGGGTGGGGTAAATATTCCGGCAAATGATTATTTACAAGGATTGCGGACATTATGTGATGAACATAATTTATTGCTTATGCTTGATGAGGTACAAACAGGCATTGCCAGAACGGGAAGGATGTTTGCTTATCAACACTATGGCATTATTCCTGATGTTATGACCTTAGCCAAGGGGCTTGGCGGGGGGCTGCCTATTGGTGCTATGCTTGTATCTGCGAAAAAAGCAGACTTGCTTCCATCCGGAAGTCATGCCTCAACCTTTGGAGCAACACCACTTGTGTGCTCAGCAGCTATAGCGGTGGTTGATTATATCATAGAACATAATATTTGTGCTCTCGTGGAACAAATGGGGGAATATTTTGTTGCCAAACTTCAGGGATTATCTCAGAAATATCCAACAGCTATTTCTGGCATCAGGGGTAAGGGATTAATGATTGGCATGGCTTTGAAAATAAACGGGGCAACTGTGGTCAACGAATGCCTGACAAATGGGTTGTTGATTAACTCTACAGCTGGTGATGTGTTAAGGTTTGTACCACCGTTGATTATTACCAGAGAAGAGATAGATGAGTCTGTGGAGATACTCGACAGGGTACTACTGTTGTGTCAATCTTAATATGTCGTACTAACTGTGGTCAGGTTGTTTAGGCTGAAGGCTGAAGGAAGAAAATGTCCTAACAGCCTATCTCCCCCTTCCGTCTTTCCCCTTCAGCCTGAATACCTTCAGTCTTCAGCCTATATCCGATACTTGAGAGTTGACACGACACTACTGCATTCTTGAGAAAACGAGGAGGTGTAATTATGCATCGCAAGGATATTATTTCCATGATTGATATTACAGCAGCAGATGTCTGGAAGATATTCAAATTAACAGATTCCATTATCCAGAAAAGAATGTCCATGGAGGATTATACCCCATTAAAGGGTAAGTCTGTTGCCTTGATATTTCAAAAGCCTTCAACCAGAACCAGGGTTTCCTTTGAGGTAGGAATAGGGCAATTGGGTGGGCAGCCTATCTATTTATCCCCGGAAGAGGTGGGATTGGGAGTAAGGGAATCAATCCCTGATGTTGCCCGGGTGCTTTCCAGATATACCTCAGCTATTGTTGCCAGAACATTTTCACATAAGGATATGGAAATATTGGCTAAATTTGCTACTGTACCTGTCATCTCAGGGCTTTCAGATTCGTTTCATCCCTGCCAGATATTGGCTGATATATATACTATTTGGAAACACAAGGGTTCGGTAGTAGATGTAACCCTTGCTTATATTGGGGATGGAAGCAATAATGTTGCTCACAGCTTGATAGTGGGTTGTGCAATTATGGGGATGAATATTTCTATAGCTACACCCTTAGACTATTCCCCTAATCAGTCTATCCTTGAGAAGGCAAGGGATATTGCCTTGAAAACAGGAAGCAGGATAGAAATATTCAGCCAGCCGTCTCAAGCTGCACTCGGTGCGGATGTGCTTTATACCGATGTCTGGACAAGTATGGGACAAGAAAAGGAGGCAGAAGATAGAAGGAAGGTTTTTAAGAATTATCAGATAAATAATGCCTTAATAGAAATAGCTAATAAAGACTGCCTTATCATGCATTGCCTGCCAGCTCATCGAGGGGAAGAGATAACCAATGATGCTATTGAGGGTCCCAATTCTATTGTTTTTGAACAGGCTGAAAACAGGCTTCATGTTCAAAAGGGTATTTTGGTGTTTCTGATGTGCTGAAATGCGGGGGGAAAATGGGGACAGCGCCCTATTTTTAGAAGAAAAAATAGGGCGCTGTCCCCATTTTCCCCATTTTCCCGCATCCTCCTCAGGAGGGGGACTTTATGAAGGAGAAAAATATGGAATGTCCTAAATGTGGTTATAACAATGATAGTGAGGCATTATATTGCAACCTTTGTCATGAGGTTTTTAAGAGAGCCAGTGATTATAATGAGCCTTCTTCTTTTTATGAACCATATAGGGCAGAAAAAAAACATTGGAAAAAATGGCTTGGGTTTGATGTTACCCTGACCCTGCTTATTATTGTTGGTCTTGGGTTATGGGGATATAAGTTTATGGAAAAGAAAAAAACTGAGTCCTATAAAACAATTGCCAGTGATACTGTCCTGCCTCTGGAAGGTAACGATACAGAATTTAGCGATATGTTTTCTGATCTAATAAAATTTAATAAAAAAATTTCTTATCCTTCTTATGAGGTCGAACACTTTATTGTTTATGGGAAAAAAGAGGATGAAGTAAAAGCCCTTGGTCAGAAAATGGAGTTATATGCTGATATGCCTGTAAAGATTGGCATAGGTGACTTTGGGTTCTGGCAAAAGGGAAAGGTGCATGTTTATATCCATAACACCTCACGAGACTACCAGAAAATAACCGGAAGAAGTTCACAAACATCAGGTTATAGTATATTTAAAGCCCGATCCATTCACTCCTATTGGGACACAGAATATCTATTTGAAGCGGTCATCCCTCATGAACTCTGTCATCTTATCCTTCATGAGTTTATGAAAAATAAAGCTATACCTAAATGGATAGATGAGGGGTTTGCCACTTTCGTAGAAACAAGGTATTGTCAGGCTTATAACTTGGAATATCAGAGATTATTAGATATTATCAAGCAAGGAAAATATTTTCCCTTAAAGGCATTGGATAATACAGATATTACAAAGGGCAAGGAAATAGAAAATATCCACCTCTGGTATGTCCAGACACTGAGTATTGTTACCTATCTTCTGGACAAGTATGGCTCGGATAAATTTTTCCGTAACTTCCTGACAAACCTGAGGGATGGGAAAAATCTGGATGATAGCCTTTCTGCTGCATATTCTCCGGATATTACCTGCATAGGTGATTTGGAACAGAAGTGGTTGGAATATATAAGGGCGAATAAGCAGACATGGTAAGGAGTCAAGAAAAAAATGTTGAGGAGGAAGAAATGAAACCAAAAAAGATTGTTCTGGCTTATTCAGGCGGATTGGATACATCTGTGATGATCCAGTGGCTGAAGGAGCAATACAATGCAGAAATAATTGCCTTTGCTGCTGATCTGGGGCAGGGTGAAGATTTGGAGCCTTTGAGACAAAAGGCAATAGCTACTGGTGCGAGTAAAATATACATTGAGGATCTCAAGGAGGAGTTTGTTCAGGAATATATCTTTCCTGCCCTTAAGGCAGATGCTGTGTATGAAAAAAAATACCTGTTAGCCACAGCCCTTTCCAGACCATTGATTGCTAAAAAATTAGTGGAAATAGCTAACTTAGAGTCCGCAGATGCGGTTGCTCATGGGTGTACAGGCAAGGGGAATGATCAGGTAAGGTTTGAGGTAGGTATTTCAACCCTTGCCCCTGAACTGCAAATATTAGCCCCGGCCAGGGGATGGGAATTTAAGTCAAGAGAAGAAGAAATGGAGTATGCTCAAAAGCATAATATCCCTGTTTCAGTAAAAAAAGGCAGCCTTTACAGCATTGATAAAAACCTCTGGGGGATAAGTGTCGAGTGCGGGGTCATAGAAAACCCTGCAATTGAACCGCCGGATGATAGCTATCAGATAGTTTCTCATATAAACAATACGCCGGATATTCCCGAATATGTAGAGATAGAGTTTGAGGCAGGTGTGCCAGTGGCTATGAATAGTGAGCGGATGAACCCTGTAGAGCTTATCATGAAATTAAATACCCTTGGCGGTAGGCATGGTGTGGGCAGGGTGGATATGGTTGAGAACAGGGTGATAGGCATTAAGTCCAGAGAGGTCTACGAAGCCCCTGCAGCACATATCCTGCATGAGGCACATTGGGCACTTCAAGCTCTGATTCTGGATCGTGAATGCAGTCATTTTAAGGAGACCGTGGCTTTGAAATATGCGGAATTAATATACTATGGACTATGGTTTACCCCATTGAAAAATGCTTTCGATGCCTTTGTGAATACAACCCAGTCTTTCGTTACCGGCACGGTAAAGCTGAAGTTATACAAGGGTAGTGTAAATATTGCCGGCAGGATGTCCCCATTTTCCATGTATAGCCATAAATTGGCTACCTATGATGCTGAAGATGCCTTTGATCATACGGCTGCTGAAGGATTTGTGAAGATATGGGGGCTACCGTACAGGCAGGGGAACGGAGGGCGGGTTTTCTAACCAGCCAGATACTATTATCGCGTCAATCGTAACCGTTCACGAGAGCACAAAGGCTGTCATTTCCGCGAAAGCGGGAATCCAGAGCTATGCCAAATTGTTGCACCAATTACGCCAAGTGCGAAAACCGGGAAAACCGGGGACAGCACCCGTTTTTAGAAGAAAAAATAGGGTGCTGTCCCAATACTGTTCGGAATGATCAAACTAATAATCCCCTCTTTGGCTATAACTTGAAATCTCTGTCCGTCTTGCAAATTAATCTGTTTTCGTACATCTTTAGGTATCACGACTTGATATTTTTAGGTGATACAACCACCTTCATTTTAACTATCCCCCTTTTGTAATAATCAAGGGTCATATCTCGATTTGGTAGCTTGGTGCAAAACCGTATTTACCAGAATAGATCCTTTGAGGGTGCCGAAAAGAACCTCTTGACTCTCGTGGAGATTTTATCAGTTATTGACAATTATGTCAAGATATTATTCAGCAATTCTAATTATAGAGTGCATTCAACAAAAATAGTCGCTGTCCCTATTTATCCTCTCTTCGTGGTGATATGTTTATTTCTTGTCGTAAATTGAATTAATTTCCTTTATGGTTAAACCTGTAGCCTTTGATACTTTTTCAATATCATCTCCCATACTTAAAAGAGTTTTCGCTACCTCTATTTTACCTTCTATTTTACCTTCTATTTTACCTTCTATTTTACCTTGTTTTAAGGCAAGCTCAAGTGCACCTTTCTGCATTCGGATAAAGTCATGCCTCTTATCTTGTGCTTCAAATTCTTCTTTACTCATACCAGAGGTATTTGCTATCTCAAAAGCCTTCTTTATCTCCAGTTCTTTTTCTAATGTCTTTGGCGTACACTTTAAATCCCCTGCATTTTTTATAAAATATATCCATTTATCTGTGATTGAGAGAAGTTCATCCTCTCCTTTATTGAATTTGGGAAGTTCAATAAATATCAACTCTATCTCATCATTATATTCGATGAGGGTCTCTTTCTCTAAGAGCTTAAAATAGCTGATCACATTTTTTATCTCTCCAAACATAACAAAATCTGTAATGGTCAAGGCAATAATAGGCTCAAGAGTACTAAAGGCTTCTGCTTTCATTAATTGGGCTGAATATATCTTTGCCGCATTATACAAAATCCTTTTTTCAAACCCTTCTACATTTAATACCTGCATCTCAATAATTACATTCTTAAAGTTTGACAGCTTAGCCTTTACATCTACGAAGGTATCCTTCATTCCTACAATCATAGGTATCTGATAGGGGTCAAGAATGGTTAAATCAATTATTTTCTCTTTTTCACCAAAATCAATAATAGAGTTGAGAAAGCTGATTAAAATATCCTTGCTTTCTTGAGAACCAAATACCTTTTTGAAGGCAAAATCTGTCTTCACATCTAAAAATTGCATAACACTACTCCTTTAATCAGTAACAGTTGAGATTAGCTCACCACGCAATCATTCCAAATATCAGCAATTATACTCAAATGGGGCATAACATCATATCATAAAATCAAACTACTGTCAATAGAATTTTTGTAACTACTGGGGAAAATAGGGACAGACACTATTTATTTTTCTCTTGCCTTCACAGACTACAACATAATAACCTTATTTCTTAATAATCAGCACAGGACACGGAGTATGGCCTATAACCCTTTCTGCAACACTTCCCATAAGTAGCCTCAATAGACCTGTTCGTCCATGGCTGCCCATGATAATCATATTAACCTTTTCCTTTACGGCAAACTCTGTTATTACCTCTGCGGCATCCCCTTCCCGAATGTAGCCCGATAAGTTAACATTAGCAGCCTCCGCCCGTTTCGAAACATCCTCCACAATCCCTTTTGCCTTTATGAGGAGTTCTTCTGTGGCTTTTGGAGACTCAGCATAAAACTCAGTTGGAACATCAACCACAGATATTATCTTTAATTCCCCATGGTATGATCTGGCAAGAGATATCGCTTTATTGGCGGCTGTAACGCTATATCTTGAGCCATCTGTAGCCAGAAGGATATTTTTCCATCCGATGGTTGTCCCTTGTGGTATTACAAGAACATCCTTATTGCTATGCCCTATTACCCGAGCAGTCACACTGCCAACCAATACCCTTTCAAGTCGTCGCAGTCCCCTTCTGCCCATGACTATCAGATCGCAATCCTCTGTATTTGCCAACTCAACAATCCTTTCATGCACGACACCCTCTTCACAAATAATTTTTATAGAATCACCGACGAGCTTTTTAGCCTCAGCAATAATAGATTCGCAAGATTTTCTCATTGACTCTCTTATATCCTTTACCCAAACCAAGTCTATATCCCCATCATACGGCAACATAATAGAGGCAACCGTTATTTTAGTAATTTCACCATCTACCAGATTAACTGCTTGCAAGAGTGCATTTTTACTCGAGGCAGAACCATCAAAGGGGACGAGGATTTTGTTATACATTAGTGTGCTCCTCCTTTCCTGAATATCATACCCACACTAAAACCAACAGACAGTGCCACAACTATGGATATAATTCCATATAAAGCTCCTTTATCCTTTGCCATATTGGCAAGGAATTTTATTATACCAACTTGTTCCACGAAGACATTCTTTTCTGCCTTCTCAACAATCTTTCCATCTCTGGTAGCATATACTGTAACTGTGTATGTGTCAGGAACAGCTTGATATGGCCAGTTACTTGAGATGCAATAGGTTTGTTTTGCTTTTACTCCTTCACCACCAGCAGGGATGCCGGCGGTACCTTGTTTAAGGGTTATTCTGCCATGGGAAATTTCATAAAGTTTTGATGCCTCATGAAACTTCACAAACTCAAGCCACCATTTCATCTTTTCCTGTTCGTTTGAAACAGGCGATATATCAATATGATTCTCCAATGCCTCATATCCAATTAGATATTTGTTTATCTCTTCCTTGCTTAAAATATCCTTAATCTTCTTGGTGCTGGTTAATATATATAGGGAGGAAACTTTTTCAAAATTCAATGTCCCTGTATTCATCCAGAAAAGACCACCTACCTTTCCCTTTCTTTTAAGGGTTTGGTAACCTTCTGGAGAGGTAATGGTCATAATAATATCTGTGTCAGGCGATGTTATTCCACTCACATTTACCTTGCCGCCGTGATAAAAAAAGCCTATTCCTATGTGGTTGGGCTGAACATCCACTGTGAGTTCGGCAGATGCCTTATCTAAAAATGTAAGATTTAAGATTAAAATTGCAAAGATAAGGAACACAATAATTTTACATTTTACATTTTGAATTTTGAATTTTCTCATCCGTGCCCTCCTGCCTGTGATAAGAGTAGTGATGGCGTCAGTGTCAGTTCAAGGATTATCTTTACGGTTACTGCCAGAACAATGGAGGCAAGGAGTATCTTCAACTGTTCTGTTTTCAATCTCCTGTTGAACACCACGCCTATCTGAGCGCCTATTGTTGAGCCAAGAAGCAGGAGAACGCTGAGGATAAAGTCAACAGTATGGTTGATATATGCCTGAAGAAAGGTAACCTCTATGCAGATAAAGAGGATTTGAAAGAGGCTTGTGCCTACCATTACATGCATGGGTATCCTCAGCATATAAATCATCACAGGAACCATCAGGAAGCCTCCGCCTACCCCCATAATAGCGGCAAGGATACCCACAAACACACCCAAGATTATGGGAACGAGGGCTGAATGAGTAACCCCTGATTTTTCATAATATGTTTGAAGTGGCAGAGACTTAAGGAATCCGGAAATGCCTGATTTCCTTTCCGGCTTTACTTCTTCAACCTTTTCAACCTTCTTTTTCCTCATGCTCTGGATACTCTCAATAAACATATATGTACCGACTATCCCCAGCATCAGCACATATGTCATCTTTATTGCAAAATCCGCATTGCCCATTGCCCTAAGAATCTTAATAGCATGGACACCAAAGAGACCGCCGATGAAACCGCCACTGAGCAGATGAAATCCCATCTTAAAGTCCACATTACCAACCCTCCAGTGGGCATAAGTCCCTGAGGTTGAGGCACCAACTATCTGGTTTAAACCTGTTGCTGCGGCAACTGTTGAAGGGATGCCGAACATTATCAGAAGCGGTGTTATTAAAAAACCGCCCCCGACTCCGAAAAGACCCAATAGGAGTCCCACCGCCAGGCCGATTCCCACAGGGATAAAAATATTAATGCTGGTTAATGCTACGGGTAAATAAAAATACATTCTTATCCCTCCTTTTCCTGTCTTGTAATGAGAACAATAGGTTTTGTTATATTTTTGGTCATTTTCCTTATATCCAATACCCTTAAGAGATTAGGACTTAGAAGAATCATACTAATGACAGGTCTTTTTTTAAGGATTTCATGGATGAGAGAGATGGCATCCCCAACCCGGACATCACAGGTAAAATCTATTGCCAGCCCTTTACATCGCTCACTTAGTTCCCTTACATTTCTATCCTCAACATCCTTAATTCTTTTTGCCTGCTCAAATAAGAGATGTTCTCTTGCCAACTCAGGTGCACCTTCATCAGCTAATGCAGCTGCAACTATCATCTCCCCATAAGTATTTTGTGGTTGCCTGCCATAGATCATCAGTACCGCTACTCCTGTCTTGAGTGAGCGGGCAAGCTCAAGCACATAAGAGAACCCCTCATCCCATTCATTTGTAGCATTTGTAACAAATAAAAGCTCTTCCTTCACCATTACCTCACCTCTTACCAAAATAATAAGCAAAAAGTGTGCCAAATGCCAAACCTATTGAAAATAAAGGAGAAAGCGTTATATTGTGGTTAGAATGGTTGTTTCAAGTTGAAACAGTGGTGAACAGAAGGCTGGTGTAGAGGACATTCAGCAATGTGAAAAAAGGACAGGACGGTTAGGTTATTTATTCAAAATACGCCAAAGGCTGGTCCTTGAGATGCCTAATACACTTGCGGCTTTTGATTTGTTGTGTCCGACCAACTCAAGCACTTTTTCTGTATAATCCTTAGTACTCTCATCTATCGTCTTGATCCTGTTAGGGTCTATTGTTTCAATAGCAAAAAGATTTATGCTCTGCGGAAGGTTTTCGGGTTTGATGAGGGATGTCTTTTCTAAGATTACTGCCCTTTCTATAATGTTTTCCAACTCCCGGACATTTCCGGGAAAGCTGTATGACATAAAGACATCCATCGCCTTCTGACTAAATCCCTCAATCCTTTTGTTAGCTTTGGCTGAATGCTTTTTAAGAAAATACTTGGCAAGTAAAGGGATATCCTCTTTCCTTTCACGGAGCGGTGGGATATAAATATCCATAACATTAAGCCGATAATATAAATCCGTTCTGAAATTGCCATTTTGGACGAGTGTCATTATATTCTGATTAGTGGCGGCAATGAATCTGACATCAACCCTTCTTGGTTTTGTCCCGCCAAGTCTGAAAAATTCTCTATCCTCTATGACCTTCAATAATTTAGCCTGCAAGGCAGATGACATCTCGGCTATCTCATCTAAGAATAATGTCCCATTATTGGCAATCTCAATCAACCCTTGTTTAGAGGTAACCGCACCGGTAAATGCACCTTTTTCATAGCCAAACAGTTCACTTGCCAGCAGTTCCTCTGTAAATGTGGCACAGTTTAAGGCTAAAAAAACATTATCCGCTCGATGTCCTGTATCATGGATAAGCCTTGCTACCAATCCTTTACCCACCCCGCTTTCACCGGTGAGCAAGACATTACAATCAGACTCTTTCAGCCCGGAGATGATATTTATTACCCTTTCCATCATCTTACTTCTGGCAATAAATGATTGGTTTTTATTTATACCAAGCGAGACTTTAAGGGCAGTGTTTTCTTTTTCTAATCTACTTTTATCCTGAATCTTTTGAATCTTTAATCTCAATTCATCAAGGTTAAAGGGTTTGGTGATATAATCAGTAGCCCCTTTTTTCATAGCATCAACAGCAGATTCTATGCTGGCAAAACCAGTGATTATCAGGACATCAATATAAGGGTATTCTTCTTTGACTCTTGATAACAGTTCTAACCCGTCTAATCCCGGCATCTTTATATCGGCAATAAGAAGGTCGTACCCTTCTTTTTCGAATCTGTTCCATGCCTCAAGCCCATTATTCACACCGATAACTATCCAGCCTTCCTCTTCAAGTGAAAGCTTAAGGTGTTTCAAGGCTATTTCTTCATCTTCAGCAATTAATATCTTGAATTTCATGTTTCCCCGGCAAGATTATGGTAAAGGTAGTGCCTTCATCCGGCACACTACTAACCTCTATTCTTCCATGATGTCTTTTGATAATATTATAAACAATTGCCAGCCCTAAACCAGTTCCTTTTTCCTTTGTGGTAAAAAACGGGTCAAATATTCTTGGTATGTTTTCAGAAAGAATGCCTTTGCCTATGTCAGAAACCTTAATCAGTACATCATCCCTGATGGTATCAATCTCTACATTCAGCAAGCCATTATCGCCCATAGACTCAAGGGCATTACTAAAGAGGTTAATAAATACTTGTTGTAAGAGATGCCTGTCAGCAGATACCTCAAGTTCTTGCGGAGATTTGAAATTGGATTTAATATCAGTCCCGATGGTTATCTGGTTAAGTGTCTGCTTTATCAAGTTCACAATATCAATCGTTTTTAGCTCAGGGGACTTTTCTCTTGCAAATTCAAGGAGGTCATGAACGATTCTTTTTACTCGAAGGGTCTGGGAAAATATATCACCCACGGATTCTTTAACTATTTGTGGATAATCTTCACTGGTTATCTCTTTCGACAGGGTTTGTGCGGCAAGATAGATATTATTCAATGGGTTATTAAGCTCATGAGCAACCCCTGAGGCAAGGGTGCCTATAGAGGCGAGCTTTCTGTTTTGAAGTAATTCCTCATTCTTCTTATTAATCTCTTTTTCTCTTGACAGAAGGTCTTTTTCCATTTTGTCAAATGCCTTAACCAGAACACCTACCTCGTCCTGTTTTTCAGGAATGGATAAAAATGGGAATTCGCCCTTACCTGTTTTTTCTACAGCAACGGTTAATACCTTTAACCGGCTTACCACACTATGGGTTATGACTAACAGGAGCACAAAGCCCAGACCGAAAAAGATGGGAAAGAATACCAATACCGCAAACCCTGTGGAGTGAATAACACCTTCTACCTTTGCCCTTGCCGATTTATCCAGTTCATTAGTAAGATTCAATATCTCTTCGCCATTTTTTCTCAAGGCATTGATTTCTATATCCAGATACTTAAGGGTTTTGATGATAGAGGCATCACTTTTGAGTAAAAATATCCTTTTCAGAAGTTCTGCATTGATCAGAGGTCTTTCTAAAAAGGTAGATTCAATGATAGGAAAGAAAACAACATACTCATGGAAAGATGGCTTGAATTGAACAAAGCCTTTTTGAAAGTCTATGGCAAGGTTTTCAATACGATTAAACCCCTGTCTATATTCATCAATCTTTTTATCTAAGAATTGAAGTTTTTTATGTTCATCAAAGGATGTACTTTTCTCAAGAATGGTCTTTAACTCTTTCAGATAGACATGGACATATCTTCTTTCCTTATCATCTCCGTAAAGGAAGAAGTTTTTTTCATGTCTCCTGAGCAGTAACGATTTACTCCTGATAGTATCGGACAATTCCAGATACCGAATCTCTCTTCTGCTCTCTATAAAACCAAGATAGGTAGCAATAACAAAACCACCTATAATGGCTGATGCTATAAAAAAACTAAGAAGTATCTTTCTTTCTAAAGGCATATAATTTTACCTCACATAGGACAGGGGAAAATGGGGGAAAATGGGGACAGCACCCTATTTTTAGAAGAAAAAATAGGGTGCTGTCCCAATTTTCCCTCTGTGTCTCCGTGTCTTCGTGGTGATATGTTTATTTCTTGTCGTAAATTGAATTAATTTCCTTTATGGTTAAACCTGTAGCCTTTGATACTTTTTCAATATCATCTCCCATACTTAAAAGAATTTTCGCTACCTCTATCTTACCTTCTATCTTACCTTGTTTTAAGGCAAGCTCAAGTGCACCTTTCTGCATTCGGATAAAGTCATGCCTCTTATCTTGTGCTTCAAATTCTTCTTTACTCATACCAGAGGTATTTGCTATCTCAAAAGCCTTCTTTATCTCCAGTTCTTTTTCTAATGTCTTTGGCGTACACTTTAAATCCCCTGCATTTTTTATAAAATATATCCATTTATCTGTGATTGAGAGAAGTTCATCCTCTCCTTTATTGAATTTGGGAAGTTCAATAAATATCAACTCTATCTCATCATTATATTCGATGAGGGTCTCTTTCTCTAAGAGCTTAAAATAGCTGATCACATTTTTTATCTCTCCAAACATAACAAAATCTGTAATGGTCAAGGCAATAATAGGCTCAAGAGTACTAAAGGCTTCTGCTTTCATTAATTGGGCTGAATATATCTTTGCCGCATTATACAAAATCCTTTTTTCAAACCCTTCTACATTTAATACCTGCATCTCAATAATTACATTCTTAAAGTTTGACAGCTTAGCCTTTACATCTACGAAGGTATCCTTCATTCCTACAATCATAGGTATCTGATAGGGGTCAAGAATGGTTAAATCAATTATTTTCTCTTTTTCACCAAAATCAATAATAGAGTTGAGAAAGCTGATTAAAATATCCTTGCTTTCTTGAGAACCAAATACCTTTTTGAAGGCAAAATCTGTCTTCACATCTAAAAATTGCATAACACTACTCCTTTAATCAGTAACAGTTGAGATTAGCTCACCACGCAATCATTCCAAATATCAGCAATTATACTCAAATGGGGCATAACATCATATCATAAAATCAAACTACTGTCAATAGAATTTTTGTAACTACTCAGCCTCTTATTTACCCATATAATTTGTCATAGAATCCTCAAAATCTCACCAACACCGATGCCCGATGAGAATGGTCAAGGTCATAATCCGCAAGTTTATTAAATGAATAATCAATCTGCCAGTTACGAAGGCTAAAACCCATGCCAGCGGTCAAATTTCCTCTGTCTTCCCCTGCCCTGAGCCAAAACCCTTCTGCAACCTCAACCTCACACCCAGCATGATGTTGCAGGGAATAATCCTTTTTCTCATTCACACCATTTTTGGTATTCACATCAACGGCTACAATTAATCGCTCGTTGTATAATTTACCGGCTACCCCAAACCTCACTGTGGCTGGAAATGATTCAGCCCTGAGGTCAGCTAAAAAATTCTGCAACACAAGACCAATACCCAACTTATTCCCCTTCATCCCTATAGGATAATCATATAAAAGCCCCAGATCATATCCAAACCCACCACTACTATCCAATGATGAATCAAGCCCAAACCGCTTCACATTTGCCCCGGCAGAGAGTACCTTTGTAAATCTATGAGCACCTGAAAGGATAAAGGTTGACTCCTGCATTTTGCTCTCTTTATAGCTTGCATCCCTACCCTCATGGAGACTTGCCATATTATTGAGATAACCCATACCAATAGCCCAGTTATTCCCAAATGGTACGGCTAAGGATGAATATGAGACAGCCACACTCTCAAGACGCATGGGTTTAAGGTACATAAACCCCAGCTCCTTTGATCCTACCCTGATCAATCCGGCTGGGTTCCAATATCCAGCATTGGCATCATCAGATACAGCCACAAATGCCCCACCCATGCCCTGGGGCCGGCAGCCAATCTGTAGGTCGATTGGGGCAGCAAACACGCTGCTTACAGTCATTATCATTGTCAATCCTAATATTATCGTCTTCATTTTTATCACCCCTTTAGTTTATTATAATGTAACTACTCACCACGAAGACACAAAAAGTTGATAAGTTGATAAGTTGAATAGTTGATGGGTTAGAAAGGGAAGGGTTTATAGGTTTATAATCTGTGTTCCTTTAACCTATGAACTCATCAACCTATAAACCTATCAACTTATGTGTTCTCCGTGGTGAATTACTTTACCTG
>Ga0210051_1002540_pt1 | contig 18346 bp, 15 predicted proteins | sample CryGey092014_all_FD_185464 | JGI IMG/M metagenome (GOLD analysis project Ga0210051, IMG submission 185464) | Groundwater microbial communities from aquifer - Crystal Geyser CG23_combo_of_CG06-09_8/20/14_all (SPAdes) (version 2) | ecosystem: Environmental > Aquatic > Deep subsurface > Groundwater... | reverse complement strand
GCCTACTCGATTGGGTGCTGGCGGTTCTTGTCTGTCAAGTAGATATGTCGTTTCATTTCTGCTGTTATTGTCATATAATATTTGTCAGTCGTTGGATTGTGTGTTGGCGTTTTTAAAATTTTTAGATGGGAAGGATTTTTTTATACAATTTTTCTTGGGCTGTAGAGGTGGAAGCTCTTACCGTAGCTTTGGCTTGCTTGTCGGCTTTGTGGGGCTGCGGTATGTGCTTACACCTGTGCATTGGCTTTTTTCTTTTTCAAGTTTGGTGTTTTTGAATTCGGTTCATTTACTGGTAGGTCAAACTTCATAATTATTGGCATTGGAAAATCTACACCTGTCAATATTGCTTCACCTTCTCCAAGTATTGGCAAAAACTCTAAAGTGTTTTGACTTGCTGAACTGCAAGCATTACTTATAGCTTCTTTGTCATTATAATTTATAAGGCGATGGACAATGAATGTTCCCATTTGGCTAAGTGTTCCGTGAGGAATGTCCCTCGGCATTTGTGTTGCAATGCAAATAAACAGACCATATTTCCTACACTCCTTTGCAATAGAATCAAAGGCATCTAATGGCTTAACATCAAAATACTCATCTTTAACAGTTTTATTCAAAAATTGATGTGCTTCATCAATCAATAATACCAATGGATTACCTTTTGTATTCTTTTTAGGATTAAAATCTCCTTTACGAGCTTTATTCAATAGAAATTTTCCAATAGCATTAGCCAGTATTTCTCTTATTTGGAAGTCAAAAGGAATATTGCCGAAGTTTAATCTTAAAATATTTTTCTGACCACTAATAAAATTGTCAAGTACTTTTGTCAAATCATTATCATCAAAGGTTTTTTTGAAACCAAAAATATTTTGATAAATACCGGAATTTATTATGTTGTTTATTCGTGATATGAGGCTAATACAATATGAAACATCACTATCATTCCTATCACCCCATCTTTCAGTTATGTTCATTTTTACATTGTTTTTCCATTCAGCAGCAGTATCCCATACAGATTCTTCTGAGATTTGAAAAGTTAACTTTTCAATATTAAAATTTGAATATCCATCTTCTATTTTGGAAATATTTCTAAAATAAAATTCTTCAAAAGGTCTTTTATCTGAACCTGCTTTTTTAAGCAATCCATTTTCTATTTTAGTGACTACAGTTTGTTTTGGATTAGTTGTTGTAATTTCTTTACTAAGGTTCACACCATTGTTTAATGAAACTATTTTTAATGACCTTATTGCTTCCATTAATTTTGGAACTTGAACTTTAGAAGATGGACGAAACAAATAAAATAGATCATCTACCGTCAATTGTGAATAGTGAAAAACATGTTTTCCATTACCAATTTCAATTGATTCTAAACCATCATAGTCTCCGTCATATTCTCCTGTTGCATCAATTAAAATAGCTTTGTTGCCAGATTTAATAAGTGATTCAACTAATTTACTTACAGTATAACTCTTTCCCCCACCAGTTGTTCCGACAACCGCACAATGGCGACCGAAAATAGACTGAAGATTTATTTTAACTTCTGTTGACGGGCTTGATACTAAATAACCCAATTTAATAGCTTCTGAACTTTCGTCTTCTTTTACTCCAAATCTTGACATGTATTCTTGAACAAGTTCGCCAGAACTAACAAATACTTTTGCTCCGATATTTGGATATGCTGTTAACCCTTTTTTTACTGTGAATGGGTTATAAAGGTCGAATGATAAAAGAATTTCGATTTTACCTATTGGGTGAAAATCACTAGTTTGAAATGCTTTTTCGTTTAATGAGAGCCTTTCAGATTCGGGGAGTAACAATTCAGTTATCATACCAAGAAAACCGTATTTTTCTCCTTCAATAACAACAAAATTTCCAACTAATCCACCATTAAATTCTTGTCCGTGATGGGTAAAACCATTTAATAAAACGGAAGAAGGGAAATGCACTTTTACAAATTGCGGTAACACTTGATTAATATAACCAAGAAAGTATTCCTGTCTGAAAGGATTAATTTTTTGGTTGCTCATCCTTCAAGTTTATTGTTATATAATTATCATTCTCATAGGTTTTTATTTCAGGAAAATGTTTAGCAAAATCAGTAAATGTTTCCGATACCATTAATATCCTTTCTGATTCTAATGCCTCTTTTTTAATGACTGTCAATGAATGTGAAACTTTGTCATCATCAAAACCTGGGTCTATTATTGCAAGTCTAAATCCCGGATTCTGATTTAATGCTTCTTCAATTGCGGCATTTATATGTTTGTCGTTGAAACTGTAACCAACACATATAAGCATTGTGTCATTATTAAGTCTAAGATTACGTTGAAACCTTGCCATCATTTCAAAAAATGGTTGCTCATAAGAATCCTCATATTTTGCTTCGCGCGGATAAATTATTAAAGGTTTTTTCGGCTTGTCTTTGATTCTAACTTTTTTATCACTCTCGTCTCTTTCCCAGTTAAGAGATCCGTGTAATTTATGTAAATGGAAAACACGTGGAATAAAATTATCTTCTTCTTTTAATTTACTTCCTTCTCTTTGAACAATGTCATAGTCAAAAAATCTTCCACTAAAAGTTCTTGGAATTGTAAAGGAAAATCCATCAATTACAATTGCATTAACTTCTGTTGCTGCATATTCAAACAACAAATCATAGTTTAATGTAAATACCTTAACTCTTGGGCTTGTCTGTTTGCGTTGTAATAATTTTTCAAGAAATACTTTGTGGGGAAAATTATTCTTGGGCTTTTCAATCGTGCAATTTATTTTTATCAATTCAAATAATTCGTCTTTTATCGCAGACAACTTCTTCTTTTCTTTATTGATTGTTATTTCTGAATCTCCTGCAAACTTGCAAAAACCATCAATTTGGGAAAGCAAACCTTCAATTTCAATTTTATCTGATTTGAAATTAACAGCATCTTGAATGATTTTAAAACCATCAACATTACCTATTTTATATTGCTCTTGTGCTTTAGTCCATAGTTGAGTCATTGAAAGACCGCCAACATCCATTGATGAACCTGCACCTGAAAAAATCAAAAGATTTTTAAAGGGCTTCTTGAAAAATTCAGTATAAATGCTTCTTTTAAGTGAATTTGCATTTTGAAGATTTGGTTTTTTCCTTTTCCCTTCGTCATCTTTTTCATCAAAAGGCTTTAAATCATCAATGGAAGTTAAAACACCCTTTTCATAAACAGGATTTTTTACTTCAATCTGTTTGAATTTTCCATTAATAAGAATGTATTTCCAGTTTTCTTTTTCCATAATTAAAACGCATCAAATTTATCACCCATATAGTGTTTTAAATTGTACTTTTTTGTAGTATCTAAGGCTCTTTCAAGGCAAATAAATTTCTTGTTAGTGTTCTTTTTAAAATGTTCTACGGTTTCTGTATCAATTGAAATATCAAGGCAAATCAATGTTTCCTTTATTCCGTCTGTTGCTATGAAAATTTCATTTTTCTTAAACTGCTTTTGTTTTTCGGTTTTGTAATTGAGCGTGAAACCGTGCTTCAATAAAATTTCTGTCATTAGTTCATCACGGTTGAAAGCGGTTACCAGTTGTGCTTCCTTTTCTTTGATATATTTTTTGAGCAATTCAACATTTTCTGTTTCTGTTTTGTCAATATCAGGAGCCCATTCTACTCTCTGGAAATTTGATTTTACTAATTTGAAAACTTTAAAGCCCAAACCTTTTATTGCATCTTCTTTGTGTCCATTCGTAAATAAATTCGGTTGTTCTTTTTTCTTCTGTTCAATTATTTTATTAACTACATTCTTGTTCCTGTCAATAGTGATGTCGCTAATTTTTTTGTAGCCTGCTTTCAACAATTCGGGTTCGCCTTCTGTGCTTTCGGGTAATTGAGTAAGAATGAATTTTCTATTTCCGTTGTCAAGGGTATTCAAATTGATAACTGAATGCCCTGTTGAACCGCTTCCGGCAAAAAAATCTAAAATCAAATCTTCGTTTTCAGCATTAGTTGAAATTTCCAACATTCGCTGAATAAAATTTATTGGCTTTTTACCGTTGGGAAATGAAATGTCTCCTTCTTTTGAAACATTGTTCCAATTAAAATCTAACCATAAAGTTCCTGTCTTGGCTCTGATTTTAATTTCGTCTCCGTTATCAATTGCAATATCTTTTAGCCAAGCGATTTGGTCTTTATTGTTGCCCTTGTAATAAATCGTTGTGTCGTTGCCTTTATTTTTTCCGCTTCTCGGAATATATTCAATACTGAAAAGTCCATCATCTTCTCCAAGAGCATCCATAACTCTTGCACGAATTGAACTTTGAGCATTCGTATCTCTAAAAACAAACTTGAAATATTTTTTATATGCCTCTTCCTCTGAAATATTTTCTTCTTCAATAATTGCCGAAATTGATTTCATAATAAAACCAGAGTGGGTATAAACTTTAATATCTTTCCCTTCGCCATCCTTGATTATTTTAGTCAATTCCCTTTTCCCAAACTCTTTTAATACTCTTGTGTATTTCCAACTCTTATTTTCTTCTCTCATACTCTTGATATGGTCAGTTAATTTGACTTCATCAAATGCTTGCTCCAAGTCCAGTGCTTCTGTTTCTCTATTCTTTACATATATCATTAAGTATTCTGTATTTTTCTTTAATCGCTTATCTTCACCGCCACCACTTGCACCTGCTGATGGTTTTGCTTTTATTGAAACAGTATTGATATAATTTTCTACTCCGAAAACATCATCACATAACTTTCTTAAATGGTGTACTTCGTTATCATCAATGGAAATAAAAATTGCTCCATCATCTTTTAATAGTGTTCTTGCAATTAACAAACGGCTATACATCATATTAAGCCAGTTGCTATGATACCTTCCATCAGCATCAACATTTGTATCTATCTTAAATCCATTCTCCGTAACTTCAGTTTGTTCCCAGTAGGGTTTCCTATCTTCTGTATAATTGTCATTATAAATAAAATCATTCCCTGTGTTGTAAGGCGGGTCAATATAAATACACTTCACTTGGTCACGATAACTGTTGCTCAATAGTTTCAGCACTTCTAAATTTTCTCCTTCAATAATTATGTTTTCACTCTCGGTTGGGTTCACACTTCGCGCCTCATCAAATATCAAAGTTGCGTTGGTAGGAGTATAAGCATTACGCTTTGCCTCACTTTTACCAAACCAACGAAATTCAAATCGTTCAGTTTCGGTTACGCTTTGCGGGTCAATAACTTTTTTCAGTTCTTCAATATTCAATTTGCCTTCGTTGGTAAATAGGTCGGGAAAAAGATTTTTCAGGTTAGTCAATCTTTCTTTGTTCCAATCGTGGCTCAAAGGCATTAAGTCATTTATATTTCCCATTTTTTATTCGGTTATTGCGTTAATGGTTTTGTCTACTTCTGTTTTAAAATAGTGAAATTCCTTTACAGGGGCTTTATAATGCACTTCTACACCCAAAGTTGTAAAGTGTTTCATCGCACATTTAATTTTATACACTTCACTTGCGGTTAATGCTTTCTTATCGTTAATATCGTTTGTCCCTTTTGTTTCAATCACAAAATAAAATTCACTTTCTTTTCCGCTTTTTAAACTCTTGCGTTTCATAACTAAACCAAAGTCGGGTTCGTATTCGCCAATCGGAGTTTTTATTTTATACCAACTTGGAAGTTTAATGAAACAAACAATATCAGGTTGGTTGTCGGAAGCCTTTGCAAAATCATATTCTACATTGCTATCAATAAGCATTTTGTCAAACACTCCTCTATTGGGCGTTTCAACATAATCTGCTTTTGAAATATTTTTTACAAAGTCATTAAAGCTGAACGGAAAGTTTTCACCTGTTAAATTATAATTCAAACCACGAAGCATTTCATCTAATTCAATATTGCGAATGATTGCTGCTGCTGTATGAATATACTGCGGTGGATTTTTTATTATATGTTCTAAGTTGGAAATATTATTTACAATTTTGAATAGAGTAGTGTAGCTTAATCCTGTGTTTTCACTAAGTTCTTCAACCAAATCTAATGGAGTAAACTTTGCTTTGAGTTTATAAGTTTCTGTCCCTCCAAATGTGTCTGTAATTCCTTCTTCGCTTATTGCTCCAATATTGCGACTGCTTACTTCTGCGATATAGTCAGCAATTGTAATCAGATTGATTTGTTCGGTGGACTTCTTAATTAAATTTTCTTCGTTGAAAGAAATGATGTAATCGGTTTTTTTCGCTAACGATTTCCAAAAGCGTTTGAATGCATCATCAATGTTCTTATCCGTGTTGCGTTTGAAACTTACTTCGTCTTGCGGTTTGCCTTTGTGTGTATGTGTCATACCTGCACCAGCACTTGTGCTTCCGTAAATGTCTTTTATCTCTTTTTGATATTGCGTTACAAATGTTTCGTATGTTTCGTTTGGAATTACTGTAAGTTGATTGATGCGTTCCGCATCTTCTGCATTTAAAGCATCATACACACGCTGTCCTTTTTGGTTTACGCAAATGCGTAAACCTCTGCCAATCTCCTGGCGTTTGCGGATTTCAGAATAAGCGGTATTGAGAGTTGCAATATTGAATACATTCGGATTGTCCCAACCAACTCCCAAAGCACTATGAGAAAAAACAAACTCAATTGAATTTCCGATTGTAAGCAACTCGTCTTTCTTCTGTAAAATCAGTTCGTAAATTTTCTTTTGTTCTTTCAGTCCGCCTTCGTTGTCAGAAAATTCTCCTTTAGAATTTTGAGCAAAGTAATAACCCTGCAAGTCGTGAATGTGTTGGTCTGTTGGTGTTTTACCTTTGTTGTATTCAGGATAAATAGCTTTATATTTTTCAATAAAAAGTTTTTTGATTTTGGGTTCTTCACCCATATAGTTTGAAACTTTGTCAATGAAAATTAAACTCAAACATTTGATGCCTTGCGGTTCTAACTTTTGAGATTTTACAAAGTGTCGGTGTATCAACCACTCCAACTGCAAAGCCCAAATATTTTCAACATTGCCTGATGCTTGTTTTTCAAAAAGTTCAACACCATTTGTAAATGTGATGCTCCACTTTTGAGTTTTCAAACTTTTATTGATGCGTTCAATTTTATAATTCAAATAACTTGGGTTATTTGTTTTCTCACCTAAGTTGTCGCCGACTTTCAACCAACTTGTTTCTTCAAAAATAAATTTTCCTGCTTTCAATTTCCAAGCTTTCAGTTTTGCTTTCGGTTCGCCTGTTCCGTTTTGTGTTGCGGTTAATTCGATTTTTATTGTTGCTTCATCATTTTTTTCGGTAACAGTTAACACTTCAATTTTCTTTACTAATCCCTGCTTATAGCTATCGTAAGGAGTTAAACGGTAAAGTAAATTCCTGATGGTCTTATGTGTTGCTGAATAACGGATTTTAAAAAGGGGATCAAGTGTTTTGTAAATTATTTTTTCTCTTACATCTTCTTTGGTGCTATATCTTTCTTTTCGTTCTACTTCCGAAAGTGTTTTCAATCGTTCCATCATATTGTCGCTGTCCATTCCTTCCTGTGGTTCATCCATAAAAATGATTGGTCGCACTTTCGCAATCGCATCTATGTAAGGAAGGTTGTTGAACAAATCTTCTCTCTGTGTCCTGTTTAAAATTCTGTCGTCAGAAGAAAATGCTCCGGTTGTCATAATCATAACTTGCGGATGCTGTTCTTCAAAGAAGTTGGTTACTTTATTTAACTTCTTGCTGTCGTATTCAAACGGATGAATTTTAAATCCGTAAATATTTTCAAGTTGTTTTTCAAAAGTTTTGAATGTTCCGATTGTTCCTTGTCTGATTGCTATTGACGGAACAAGGATGATGAACTTTGTAAAACCGTAATGCTTGTATAACTCATAAATAGTCTTGATATAAACCAAAGTTTTACCTGTGCCTGTTTCCATTTCAATGCACAAGTCATTATCGCTTGAAAGTTTTGCAGTTTCTTTTTCAATACCATTTTCAATTGCAATTGCTTTTATATTGTCTGCAAGTTGCTTTGCTGAAAGTTTGCAAAGGTTTGAACGGATGCCTTCAATGCAGGCATTGTCAAAAGTATTTTTCTCTGTGCCGTCAAATACTTGTACAACAGAATTAATTGCAGTTTCCTGATATTGTAAATTTTCAAGTTGTAATTCCATTATGCTTTTTTCATTTTTAAATATTCTACTTTCTTTTCTGCAATTTTCAATGCTTCTACTCTATACTCTTCATCCGCTATTTCATAAACAATTTTATCGCTTATCCAAGACAAAATTAATTCCTTTTTGTCTAAGCCAAGAAGCTTTGCAATTTTAATCAATTGTACTTTTGTTGGCTTCCTTTCTCCTCGTTCAAGCTTACTCAAAATTGCAGAGTCAATCTTCAAAGAAGCTGCAAGTTCTCTAAGAAGTAATCCCTCTTTTTCTCTTTTCTCTCTAATTATTTCACCTGTTGTTTTCAAATTGATGTTTTTTATCTTGACTAAATTTGTCAAATGTACAATTACTTTTTTTATTGATGAAAAAAAATATTAAAAAATTATCAACAGTATTCAAAAGGTCGGCAAGATTGGCTCTTTGGCTTTTGCCGAAGGGTTGGCTTATGTGTCGGGGCAAAAGACAATGTGCCAATGTGGGCAGGCAATAAAATTGTATTAAAAAAATGTGTGGTGGAAAAAATTTTAAAAACATCGGGTAGGCTTGAGTGTCGGCAAATTCATTTTTCTTTCAGTCAATAACAGTCAGTTTACAAGGCTGCTTAATTGTCAAGGTACAATTTCTTGTCGTGTCGTTTGTCTTTTTACCGCTTGCACCTAACTTATTATTTATGTGATAAAACTACATAAAGCCTATCATTTTTATCATGCTCTATGTGACTTCCATTACATTTTTTTTGTAAAAATACATTTTTTATATAATTCATCAAAAGTTGATTTTGTTTTTTTGTAAGCCCTTTTCCCCTCTCAATTTTAATCCCCTAAAATTACATTTTATTAAACACATTATTTATTTATTTTTTTTTCAAAATTATTTAACAAAGGGCTTATAAAGTTTAGTTCGGAGCTACTCTAGTTTAGTGAAAAAGCAAAGTGGTTCACTTCCAAGCTTAGTAAGTTATGCTCAGAGCTTAGTAAGGTATGCTCGGAGTTTAGTAAGATATACTCGGAGTTTAGTAAGTTATGCTTCGAGTTTAGTAAGATATACTCCGAGCTTAGTAAGTTATGCTCGGAGCTTAGTAAGTTATGCTCGGAGCTAATAAAGTTTAGCTCCGAGTTAATATAGTTTAGCTTTTTTGTTAAATAATTCATTTTTTTGTTAAAATTTCTATTATTTAATTTGCACAGTTATGCTAGCATCTTCAGTTTTGCTAAGGTTAGTTACCAAAATAATGGTGTAGCCTTCTGGTATGCTTACCGAACTATTGGGATTAATAGTAATAGCAGCAGCTTTCACTTTGTTAGCCAAATCGGCACTAGGTTTAAGGGTAATAATAGCATCGCCAATGTTCACCAGCTTGGTACCAATCACAACTTCAGGTATTTCGATGCTACCTTTGGCAGGAATACTGTAAGTAGTAGCCGTTTTTTTGCGTCCTTGTCCTTCGAACTGCCTGCCTATTCGAGTTACCAATTCGGTAAGAGCCGAATTTGTTTTTGCAGCTTGTTTCAGGTAGCTGTATGCACTATCGGCTTGGGTTATTCTTTCATTGCCCAGAAAAAGAATGGTATCATCTAATAATTCTAGAAAACTACCAGCTCTTTCTCTCAATTCTACCAATTATTTGTTAAGCTTTTCATCTTTACTCCATTCATCCAAAGAGAAATTGGCAGGCAAAGCACCCGGATTTGCAATGGCACCATTGTAAACATCTGTTACATAGCCCTCACGTTTACTGCCTGTTTTCCGAAGCCTATGTTGTTCATCAGGATTAAGGGTTACTGCAAAAGGCAGAAGTGCCTGCGATTCGTCAATGTTTGTTTTAATAGTCAGCTTATCGGCATCTGCCAATACTGCTGAAATGTTGGGTTTGCTCATTTTTTTTTTTAAGGTGGGTTCTAAAAATTCATTTTTTTTATTTTGATTTTAAAAAATGGCAGAACACCTTATCCTATTTTCAAATCATCCCATTTTCAAATTAATGTCAAGCTGTTTACCCTTCAAAACACCAAATTATTGCAATATTAATACAAATATTAAATTTACAATTTTGGACCAGCAGCTTCTAAGCGTTTGCCTTCTTCGTTATCAGTAAAGTTGTTAAAGTTATTAATAAACTTTTGAGCCAAACTTTTAGCCGATTCGTCATATTTTTCTTTGTTTTCCCAAAGGTTTCTTGGGTTTAGAATTTTGCTTTCTACGCCCTTCACTGATTTGGGCACTTGTAAGCCAAATACAGGAATCGTTTCATATTCCGATTTTAAAAGAGAACAATCTAAAATAGCATCAATAATTGCTCTTGTAGAGGGAATATCAATTCTTTTACCAACCCCATAAGGACCACCAATCCAACCAGTATTTACAAGATAGGCAGTTGCTCCATGTTTAATGATTTTTTTAGCCAACTCTTTGGCATACACCGTTGGATGTAACAACAAGAAAGCAGCTCCAAAACAAGAGGAGAAAGTAGGAGTAGGTTCTTTTATTCCCAATTCTGTACCAGCCACTTTAGCCGTATAACCACTTAAGAAATGATACATCGTTTGGTCAGTAGTGAGTTTTGATACTGGAGGCAATACACCAAAGGCATCGCAAGTAAGGAAAATAATGCTTTTTGGATTACCACCCTTAGATATAGGTTTTACTATATTATTAATAAAATAAATAGGATATGAAACCCTTGTATTTTCTGTTTTTGCAGCACTGGCAAAATCAATCTCGCCTGTTTTTGCATCATAAACAAGGTTTTCAAGGAGGGCATCTTTGCGAATGGCATTATAAATATCAGGTTCATTAGCTTTACTTAAGTTAATACACTTTGCATAGCAACCACCTTCAAAGTTAAAAACACCTTGATCGTCCCAGCCGTGCTCATCATCGCCAATTAAAAATCTTTTGGGGTCTGCCGAAAGTGTAGTTTTGCCTGTGCCTGATAAGCCAAAGAAGATAGCAGTATCGCCATCTTTGCCCATATTTGCAGAACAATGCATTGCTGCAATACCTTTTAAAGGAAGAAAGTAGTTCATCACCGAAAAAATTCCTTTTTTCATTTCGCCTCCATACCAACTTCCACCAATAACAGCTTCCCTTTTCCCTAAATTAAAAACCACATATACTTCGCTGTTTAAATTTTGCTCTTTCCATTTAGGATTGCTTGTTTTTGATGCCATAAAAACAACAAAATCGGGCTTAAAATTCTTAAGCTCTTCTTCCGTTGGGCGAATAAACATATTTTTAACAAAATGAGCTTGCCAAGCTACTTCCATAATAAAGCGAACATTGAGCCTACTTTGTGGATTGGTGCCACAAAAACAATCTACCACATATAATTTTTTATCTGATAATTGTTTAACACTGATTTCCTTCAGCCAATTCCAAGTTTCTATCGAAATAGGTTTATTATCGGAGCCTTTTCTACTTGGACTTGCCCACCATACATTGTTTTCTGATGAACTTTCTTTAACGATATATTTATCTTTTGGCGAACGTCCAGTAAATATGCCCGTATCAACATTAACAGCACCAGTATTGGTTTCAAAACCCTTTTCAAAATCTTCGAGTTTGGCATCGGTTTCGTGTTTAAACAATTTATCGTAAGATAAATTATAGAAAATTTCTTTGGTTCCGCTAATACCATAAGAAGACAAATCTAGTGTGTTTACCAAATTGTCCGAATTACAATCTTTACAACCCATTTTATTTATTGATTTTTATGAAGTGAATAATATTTTTAGATGCTTCAAAATTAGAAAAAATATATCGGATAAGTTCTTTTAAAAGCAAATAAATTTATTAATGGGAAAAATATACTACCTATAGGTTTCACTTAAATAATTAGAAGAAGAGGATGTTTTTTACTCCGCTTTATCCCCAACAAAATAATCTTGTGTGCTTTTAAACAATACATTGAAAGAAGTTAGGCTTCCATAAATACGGGTAATATATTGTTGTATGTTTACTTTTTCATCATCTGTAAGTTTGCTGGCGTTTACGCGTTGCTCGAGGGTTCTCATTCTATCGCGTATCATCACAATTTTATGAAAAAAGGCATCCATAGGGATTACTTTTTCTTTTAAACTTTTATCACCAGGTTGCAAAATAAGCGAACCTCCCGCCCATTTACTTCCAATTTGAACCGTTTCCTGAATGTCGGCATACTGTTTTAGGATAAACGCAAGACATTTCTCTACATCGTGGAGCGAAACAATATCTTCCGATGCAACGGTTGCATCAATAATTTCGAGTTCGTTTTCTACCTCTCTTGATATCACCTTAGAGCCGCTTTCGATAAAAGTAATGATATAGGCAGATGTTTTAACTTGAACAACAACACCTACGCCAAATTGCTTATGTTTTATACGCGAACCAATTCCTATTTCCATAATTTATTTTATTTGAACGGTAAAAATAATTGAAAGTTTAAAGAAATGCAATTTTTTAAAAAACTATATATCAAATTTCCTTTTACACGTTTAGAATCAGACAAAGTATTCGTTTTTATTTCAACAGTCATCCTTATGGCTGTCTTTTATATGCTAAGAAGTCTTTTCTCGCATTATTTTCAAACAAGACTTCTATGAGTTAGCACTATTAATACTGATTTTATGCCAGAAGAGTCTTTTAATACCTACTGAACGACAATTTGTTTGCTCAACACCTTGTTTTCGGTTTTTAATTGCATCATATAAACACCTTTCGGGGTATTGTCTAGTTTAAATTTATTTAAAGAAATACCAGCATTAAGATTGATTTTTTCTGTAAATAATACCTGTCCCATAATATTAATAATAATAATTGATGCAGGTCCACCCTTTTCGCTGGTTACATATATTGAAAGATTTCCATCTGTTACAGGATTTGGGAATGCGTTCATATAAAAATCAGTGGGGTCATTTTCATTGATGCCAACAGGAGATGTTACAATAAAATGATGCGCATCAACCGCACCCATTAATGGATGCATACCTACCTTACCAAAATCATCTTTTGACTTTAATAATTGATATGACTACCTATTGTCTGGCTTGGTATTGTGGCTTGATACATATTTCCTCCTATGTTAGTCATTGTAATTGTAGAATCCCAATTACCTCCATCTACTTTATAAACTAATTTCGGATATGTTGCAGCTATTGGGTTGCTGCCATAAGAGAAAACTTTTGCAGTAAGAGAAAAACCGCTTGCAGAAAAAGGTTTATTACCGAATAAAGGTAAATGTTCAATATACATCATTTGTCTGTCTGGAATTTCGTGAGTACGGCAATGCAAAGCATCGGTACCATACCAAGAAGCACCACCTGCTGCAAGATATCCTTCTACAATGTAACCCGGCATTGCATTTCTGTATGCATGAATAGCCGCAGTATCGTGTGGGGCTGATGAACCACCTTTTATAGGAACAAAAACCCTGTTGTTAAAAATGAAAGAATTAGAATAGGGTTCGGCAATTGAAGTTTCAGCACTTCCAGCAATAAGCACCCGGGTAACTTTATAATTATAACCATAAGCACAAGTTGTATTTGCAAAATAAGAAGCTGCTGCTTCATATTGAGCCCAACGTGCATCTGTGCCAGGCACAGAATCAACCAATATTTTATCGGGTGCAAGCAATTTTGCCCAACAGTCTATATGTTCAATATAAGCGCCTTGTGCATCTGGTCTAACCATATAGTTATTAATTCCTAAGTAATTTAATGTTTTGTTCTGAATTTGTGTTAGTGATAGCGAAGAATTTTCTTCAGAAACAAGTACCGTAGAAATTGCATTGTTGTAACCATCGCACATGTAATTACCCCCCCGTATGGACTAAGTCCATCAAGTATAAATTTAATCCTAAATAATTAGCTTCCACAGCAGGAATGGCATTATCGTGCGGTCTGCTTGGTCTATTATAGGTGAAGTCAACGATTCCAATATTATTATTTCCATCAATAATAAACCAGGCAGAGTAATCTCTGGTCCACCAAGAGTCCACTGTTGCTGAAACAACAGTACAATTGGCTGTATTAACACCATTAGTATTTAATAAATTCATAATAGTAGTTGAACTGGTAGAGGTAACAATAATTACCTTCCCTGTATTTGAAAGGTCTCTTATCACGGAATAAGGCAATCCAAATCCTCCACTATAAGCAATAATAACAGCTTCAGAAGGTTCAAATTCTGCAATATTTCTCACTGGTGCAGTGGGAATTACTGTTGGTGATTTAATATTAGCAGAAAAATCAATTAATTTTAATTTGTCTTCTTTACTAATGGAGTGTTTTAAACCATTATTAGGAATATCCTCAATGCTTTGAGCCAAGAGGGAAATGTTTGAAACGAATAACAAAAAAATGAATGCCAGCAGACTATGTTTTTTCATAATTAATTTGATTAATAATTTGAGCGAGCAAACCTACATGATTTTTTAAATATATACAAAACAAACTTCAGAATCCTGATATAATCTCTGAATATTTATTGGGAGAAAAGAGAACAAAAACGGTCAACCGTTTTTAGGCATTAACATTTTTACTTTTTTACCTTTTATCTTTTTGTATATTTGTTTTTCAATACCTAAATTATTCCCAAATTAATCAATAGGAGTTTTTTTAAATGAACTATTTGATTTAGTTGGGTTTAATCCCGATTTAGAATTTGTATCAATTTTAGTAAAAATTGATTTATAAATTTTTAATCGTTTGCTCATTTTCTAATGAGCAATCTGGGTTGAAATGTAAATTTGGTTTGTTAAATAAAGGCTTGTTATAATACTGCTGTAAATGCTTAAGTACATTTTTAATGAATAGTTTTAGTAATTTTTTTCAAAAAAAAATTCCTTCCTTGGCTGATTTATCTGAACTAAAAACAGATATTCACTCTCATTTAATTCCCGGAATTGATGATGGGAGCCAAAGTATAGAAGAGTCAATTTCCATGATACAAAGTTTGAAAGCATTAAAGCTTGAAAAACTAATTACAACGCCTCATATTAATTACTATTACCCAAAAAATACTTCTGAACTTATTTTAAATGGGCTAAGCAATCTAAATGATGCTTTAATAAACGCTGATATTTCAATTACTATTGAAGCTGCTGCTGAGTATATGATTGATGATGGCTTTGAAGAGAAATTTTTGAAAGGCGATTTGCTTACATTTGGCAAAAAATACTTATTGGTTGAACTATCTTTTCATTTTCCACCATTAAATTTGATTCCATTGCTTTTTAAGTTTCAGTTAGAAGGTTACAAAATAGTGTTGGCTCATCCCGAAAGATATGTCTATTGGCACAATTCTTTTAATGTTTACGAAGACCTTAAAAACAGAGGAATATTATTTCAAATAAACTTCGTTTCTCTTACTGGGTTTTATTCTCATCAAATTAAGAGAATGGCAGAAAAATTGATAGATAACAATATGGTTGATTTTGTGGGTAGCGATTTGCATCATATTGCTCATCTCGATTTGATAAAAGATGCTTTAACCGAACAATATTTTATCCGTTTACTGTCGAATCCTCAATTACTCAATAAAACCTTATAGAAATTCTAAATATAAATTTTAGTTACTGATGTTACGCAAAATAATTAGCAACGCCATTTATGGCGTTGAAACATAAAGAACAAGAAAACGGGCTTTAGCCCAAATATATAAAACAAAATGTCATTTATAAGCATTGGAAAAATTGCACAATTAATAAAAGGCGAATCATCACATTGGATAAATCAAAATAAATTGATTAAACTAAAATTTGAATGGCAGGATGAATATTTAGCGGTAGGGGTTGGAGACGATAAAATTGAGATTGTTAGAAATTACATTGCTAATCAGGAAGAGCATCATAAAAAGATTACAGTTAAACAGGAATATGATAAACTTATTAAACGGTATGGATTTGATATTATTAAACATTAATTTTGGGTTTGGGCTAAAGCCCCTTTTCTTTTGGTTACATTTTGAACACGACATAAATGTCGTGCCTAATGATGTTCATATAATAAACATTGAAAACATGCGTTAGTTAATTGAATTGAAACAGATGAAACAAACACAAATTCTTTTCAATCTTAATAAGCTTTATAGCTTTATTTCATCATCTACTTTATTAAAAAAGTGATATTCCAGAAAATGATAAGAAGACATTGGACTTATTTTTATCCATTTTTTATATTTAAAAAACCATTTAACCCGAATTGATATGATTCCTTTTGTTAAATAAGCATAAATATAAGGATGAACAGCCATTACAAGATATTTTTCGTTTTGATCTTGCAGCAAGTATCTAATGTTGTTTTCCATTTCATCGGTAAGGGTAATGCTGGCTTTAATTTCGCCAGTACCATCGCAAACAGGGCATTTTTCTATAGTTTCGATGTTCATTTCTGGACGGACTCTTTGTCTAGTAATTTGAATCAATCCAAACTTACTTGGAGGAAGCACATTATGTTTGGCTCTATCGAAACGCATTTCATCTTTCATCTTTTGATAAAGTGCTCTACGATTACCAATTTCGTGTAAATCAATAAAATCGACAACAATAATGCCACCCATATCTCTAAGTCGGAGTTGTCTGGCTATTTCGGAAGCTGCTTCCAGATTAACTTCTAAGGCATTTTTTTCTTGGTTATTTTCCGAATTTAGATGATGACCGCTATTTACATCAATTACATGCAAAGCTTCGGTATGTTCAATGATTAAATAAGAACCACTTTTTAATGAAACAGTTTTACCAAAAGTACTTTTAATTTGCCTTTCTATTCCAAAGAAATCGAAAATAGGTGTTTTTGATTTATATAATTTAACAATTTCTGCTTTATCGGGAGCAATAGTTTTTATATACGTTTTAATTTCTTCGTATAATGTGAGATTATTCACATAAACATTGTTAAACTCTTCGCTGAGTAAGTCTCTCAAAATAGCTGAGGTTCTGTTAAGCTCACCAATAAGTTTTTGTGGAGGTTTTGCTTTCGCTAAATTATTGATACAATTATTCCATTTAGAAATTAAGTCGTTTAAATTGGAATCTAAATCAGCAACCATTTTACTTTCGGCAACAGTGCGAATAATAACGCCGAAATTTTTTGGTTTAATGCTAATTACCAATCGTTTTAAGCGATTTCTTTCTTCAGCATCTTTAATTTTCTGAGAAACTGAAATTCGTTCAGAGAAAGGAACCAAAACTAAATACCTTCCAGCAAGCGAAATTTCAGAACTAATTCTTGGTCCTTTAGTGGAAATAGGTTCTTTGGCAATTTGTACTAATATTTCCTGTCCTTGCTTAAGTACATTAGAGATTCTTCCAGTTTTTTCAATATCTTTTTCGAGGGAAAAGTTGTCTATAGAGGGTTGATTTAGTTTGCCGCTTTGAAATAGCCTTGTAAATTTATTTAAAGAGTTTACTTGCATTCCTAAATCAAGGTAATGCAAAAAAGCATCTTTTTCGTAGCCAACGTCTACAAAAGCAGCATTAAGACCACTTATAATTTTTTTAACTTTACCAAGATAAATATCTCCAACAGAATAATTGTTATTGGTCTTTTCATTATTGATTTCCACCAATCGTTTATCTTCCAACAAAGCAATTACAACTTCGGTAGCTGTTGCATCTATGATGAGTTCTTTATTCACAAGGTATATATATAACTAATGAGCAAATTATTTTTTTGCATTTTAATTAGGCAAAATTAAGATTAAGGGTAATTATAATAAACTAACCACATAAATTTATTAAAAATATGTAATTAGTTTAAAATATAAATATGTAAGAAAACACAAACTTTTTCAGTTTATTTTTTCTTATGTCTATTTTTTCTTAATTGTTTTTTTCTTTTGTGGGCAGACATTTTATGTCTTTTCTTTTTCTTTCCGCTTGGCATAATGTGATTGTTTAAAAATGAATATATTACTCCCAAAAGAGCAAAATACGGTAAATTTATTTTTTATTTTTTTTAACTTCTGTTACAAATTCTTTTGCTGGTTTAAAAGCAGGAATGTTATGAGCAGGAATAATAATGGTAGTATTTTTTGAAATATTTCTACCTGTTTTTTGAGCACGTTTTTTTATAATAAAACTGCCAAATCCTCTTAAATAAACATTTTCTCCTTTTATTAAAGAACTTTTCACTGAAGCCATAAAAGCTTCAATACTAGCTTGAACAGCTAATTTTTCAACGCCTGTTTTATTGGCAATTTCTGATACAATTTCTGCTTTTGTCATAATTATGAAATTTAATAAATTATATATT
>Ga0210051_1002537_pt1 | contig 18357 bp, 15 predicted proteins | sample CryGey092014_all_FD_185464 | JGI IMG/M metagenome (GOLD analysis project Ga0210051, IMG submission 185464) | Groundwater microbial communities from aquifer - Crystal Geyser CG23_combo_of_CG06-09_8/20/14_all (SPAdes) (version 2) | ecosystem: Environmental > Aquatic > Deep subsurface > Groundwater... | reverse complement strand
GAGGTTGTTCACCTCGGCGACCGCTTTGAACAGGGCGTCAGAAAACCCTCCGGCGGATCCGGCCTTGGTCTGTCCTTCTCTCGGAACGGAGAGGGAGACGATCTCCCCTTTGCCGACGGCGATCTCATCCATATGATTTCCTTTCTACGGCCGGCGCTACCGACCCATTTCCAACGTTTTCAGGGTCATGCTCTTTGTCGAATCGAAGGCCGTTACGCAGGCCTCATAGGCGCGGCTTGCCGCGATCATATCCGCCATTTCCACCATGACATTGATATCCGGCATGGCGACAAAACCTTTGGCGTCGGCATCGGGATGCGCAGGATCATATACCATCTTGATGCCGTTCGGGTCTTCCCTGACCTCATCGACCTTGACGGATTTTACGATCCCTTTCATGGTCGAATCAAAATTTCCCTCTACATTTTCGGCCGCGAAGGCGATGGACTTTTTTCTGTATGGGCCTCCTTCCGGGGTGCGCGTCGTGTTGACGTTGGCCAGGTTTGATGTAACGACATCAAGCTTTGCCCTTTGGGCGGCAAGTCCGGAGCCGATGACCTTAAACGATGTGATCAAATCCATATCACTTGGCCTCCGTCAATACGGTCTTGATTGCCTTGAATTTTCTGGAAAGCATATCCACCGTCATATTGTACATCAGTTGATTTTCCGCCAGGTTGGCCATCTCCGTGTCAATTTTTACCTTTTCTTCCGATGTGGTGACTTCAACGGGAGCGGCCCCACCCTCCTTCCGGCCGATATGCCCGGGATCCGTTGTCGTCATCTGAATGGCATTTGTCTTTCCAAGTACCTGTTTAAAAGAGATATCGGAAGGTTTGAACCCTTCCGTATCCATATTGGCGATATTGGATATAATGATCTTATGGCGCGTCGATCGATAATCCAGCATGCCGGAGAGCAGATTCATCGTCTTGTCGAATAGAATGTCCATGATTCCCCTGACACCCATACCTGCAAAGGATATACCAGATTAACCACTTTTGGCGTCTGCCATTCCGTATTCATTGACCTTGTTCCAGAGCGTTCGAACACTAATCCCTAACAGTTTTGCCGCCTTGGTCTTGTTGCCGTCCACCTGGTTCAAGGTTTCGCAGATCAATGTTTTTTCGACGTCCTTCAGGGTTTTTATGGAGTTCAATGGGGTGACGTCCCTGCCGGAGGGGGAATCCGGGGACGATCCCGATGTCCGGGCCGTTTCTTCCCCTTCCCGGGGCTCAAGGCATAGCGACTCCGGAGAGATAGTGCTGCCATCCGTCATCAGGACCGCCCGTTCAATGATATTTTCCAACTCCCGGACATTGCCTGGAAAGTGGTATGTTTTCAACAAAGTGGCCGCCTGATCGGAAAGGAGAGGTTTCTTCCGACCTCTTTCGCCGGCGAATTTTTCAAGAAAGTGGTCTGTCAGGTACAAAATGTCACCGTTTCTCTCCCTGAGCGGCGGAATTTTGACGGGGATGACGTTGAGGCGATAATAGAGGTCGCTACGGAAGGTTTTATTCTCTATGGCGGCAGGCAGATGGATGTTGGTCGTGGCAATAATGCGGACATCAACGGGGATCGGGGCGTTTCCTCCCAGACGGTCAACCTCCGATTCCTGGATGACCCTCAGGAGCTTGGCCTGCAGGTGAGTTTCCATTTCGCTGACCTCATCCAGGAGCAATGTCCCGGTGTGGGCAAGCTCGAATTTACCCAACTTTCTTTGTGATGCGCCGGTAAATGCCCCCTTTTCGTAACCGAACATCTCGCTTTCGAGAAGATTGTGCGGTATGGCGGCGCAATTTATGGCGACAAAGGGTTGGTTTCTGCGATTGCTGTGGCGGTGTATGTATTTCGCCAACAGTTCTTTCCCCGTACCGCTTTCCCCTTGAATCATGATGCTGGATTTGCTCTTGGCAACATTCTTGAGCATCTCGATTATGGAGATAAACTTTTGATCTTTGGTAATAATTTGTTGGGCGGGTTGCAAGTTCTCCTGTTTCTGCAACGGTTTTTTTGTGAATGTATTCAAAACGTGCTTCACGACCGCTTCGAGATCATCCAGGGAAAAAGGTTTCATGATGAACTCCGCGGCCCCTTCCTTCATCGCCTCGACGGCCGTGCCGACCGTGCCGTAAGCTGTGATGAGGATGACCGGTATCTCGGGTGACAATTCTTTGACGCCTCGCAAGACTTCAATGCCGGTCATCCCCGGCATTTTCATGTCGGTGACCACCAAATCGAATTTTCCCATCTTGAACAATTCAAGCGCCTCGCGTCCGTTCTCAGCGGCGACAATGTCATAGCCGCAGCTTTCAAGGGATTCCGAGAGGGCAAGCCTCATTGCGTGATCGTCGTCCACAACGAGGATTCTATTTTTCTTCATTCGCTTCCTTCCTTGTTTCAATCGGATCCGTTGTCGCGCCGGGTTCCGACCTCCTCACGGGGAGAAGGGGAAAGGAAAGAACAAATGCAGCTCCGACCTCTTCCCGGTATTCAAATCTCATAGATCCGTGATACATATTTACGATATTATGGACGATCGCCAAGCCGAGACCCCAATGATCTTCTTTTGCGCGCGACAGACGATTGAAGATGCCGGAGCGGATGTTGCTGGGATCGGATCCGCTCTTTTCGATGAAATGGATTTCAATGGTTTGGCGTTCCTCAACGTAATGGGTGATGATATCGAGGCATCCGGCGTCCGGCAGGGCATTGAGAATGAGATGGAGAAAAACCTGTTTCATCATGTCGGCATTGCATTCAATGACCGGTTCCACATCTGCGTACCTGGCCGATAAGAAAACCGCATCTCCATCGATGATCTTTTCCGAAAACAGCAGGATCTCCTTCAAGAGATCGTGAATATTTACATAGGTAACGGGCAACTGATCTTTCTTGTTTCGATGGATGAGGTTGGAAATGGCGTTTTCCACGTTTTTCACCGCAGCCATGATCTGATTGGCCCGGTTGACGTCCTTTTCCCGATTTGACTCCTTTTTGAGCAGGGAGGCGAGAAGTTCGATGCTGCCGAGAGGGTTTCTGATTTCATGGGCGATATCGGCAGAAAGTTCGCTGATGAGGGCATGCTTTTCATTGTTCTTCTCGGCGGCTTGAATTTTCTCCATTTCCGTGACGTCTCTTAGGGTGATCACCGCTTTCGGCGCCTCCTCGTTTTCCCCTTTCATACGGGCGACCGCTATCTCCAATACCTTGCCGTGATGTCTGATTTTCGTCCCGCCTGTTTCCCCGACATGTTCATCCTGCAATAGATTTGCAATGGGAAGGGGGCCCAACAGGGTATGGATGTGCTCGTTCTTTATGGGGGTGTCGGCGATATCCAGGATTGTCCTGGCATATCTGTTCATGGTTTGGATATGGCCGTGCAGATCGACGACCACAACCCCCATGGGGATGCTCTCAAAAATGTGAACGTAATGATTGGTCCTCATGGCCTGATCTGTCCCTGATATTTTAGCGCCCACCGGTTTTCTTCAAGGGCATATTCGGCAATCTTGGACCAGAATAGATCGCCGCCCCCATTTTTCAAATCGGCCAAGGTCTTTTCAGCCAACGTCAGGCGATTTGCGCTGATATGTTCTCGGCCGGATTGGAATTGGCGCCACTTCACATCCACCGGCGCCTGATCTGACGAACCAACCGCCCTGTTTTTCTCCATTTCCGCGACCATTTTATCGATTTTTTCAATATAAGAGCGGGGGTTCCCCGTGGCGTTCTTTCTGAGGGTGTTGAGAATATTTAATGACTCTTCATGAAGGCCCAGGTAAGATAGACTGAAAGAGGATTTCAGCAGGGTGTCGACGTCCGCCGTTCGGATGAACCCCTCTTTCCAACCTTGCTGGAAAAGATCGGCGACGGCGAGATGGTCTCCCGAGCGGTTATACTGATCGATTAAAACGGCCGTGCAGTTACGGATGATCCCTATGGCGTCCTCCCGGTACGCGGTTTGGGGAAAATTCTTCAACAAAACCGTCAACGCTTGACGGGCCTCTTCGTAACGTTTCGATTTCCACAAAGCGCGGCCCCGTTGATAATGGATATGTTCAATGATCGGCAACGGGACATTTTTTGAAAGCGCGGCGTCATATGCAGTGACCGGATCTTTGACATATTCAGCCCCTTTCTTGCCGCTGCGGTAGTTTAAGTCAGGACGGGCGACGCCGATGTCCGCCATGGCGACGACACCGAGCAATGCTTCGGGACTGTCGGGATTTTTCTCGATCACCCGGTTGTAGATATTCAGCGCGGACCATGGCCTGTTCATTTCTTCCAAACTTTTGCCGATGATCAGCAGGGCGGCCGTCCGCTGCTGGCTTTTCGGTACAAGACTCACATACCGGGAAAGAGCGCTGATCGCTTCCGCATATTTCCGCTCGCGATAATTCTGCATGCCGGTCTTTAAATTATCTTCTTGAATATTGACCGGCGACGGGTTAGGGCTTTCCGGCGGTCCGGCCGACTTGAGGGCTTTTGCGGCGGTTTGCCCGGTCGGCAATACTTGGACGCCGTGAGACGGCAGATCGGCATATGCGGCCGCGGATATGGATAAATATACGAGCACAAAGACAAATGTTTTCAAATTGTTCCCTCGGAGACAAGGATTGCTCATCGTCTTGCACGTATTTGTAAGCAAAGTATATGCCGTAGATTAACGATCATCCTAAAATACTTGAAAACGGGAGACGGTTGCTTTTTCGCAGATCATGAGGTGGGCGGATTGGGGAAATCGGTGATCTTTACCGTTGCTAATTTATTCGGGTTACGTTTTCATGGCACTTCGCTTGCATGGATCACGGTAAATTTTTGGACGGGCCCTGTTCATATATGGAGTCTCCGCTTCAATCGCCCATAGCAAAAAGATTCTCAATTCCTTTTGGCAGGGCGGGCAAACCGGGGCGCCATAGGTGAACCATCCGTGTTTGTCGTCTCGGGGAGCATTGTCCAGGGGGGGATAGGATCTTATGGAAAAGGAGCGGATGATCGAAGGAGAAGGTCAGAGGCGTGAATATTCAAGGGTAGGCGCATATATCCCTTTTGAATATCGAATTGTTGCAGATGAGGAAAAGGATCACATCCAGGCGCGAATTTCCGGTGACGCCGCCGCTCCGGAATTGAGGCCGCTCCCGGATATGGGAGACCATGATTACATTTTCGGAGAATGGCTTAAAATACTGAATCTCAAGCTCGATACGGTCATTCGTCTCATTACCCTGCAGAGCGAGGGGTTTTTTGGTCTTCCTTTTAAAGCGGTCAGCATCAGCGGGGGGGGAATGAGCTTTTTGCTGCCGCAGGCCATTGCCCCCGGGACGATCCTGGAAATCAAGCTCATGCTGACACGGAACCAACCGGTTGCCATGCGCATCTATGGCGAAGTGACCAAATCCGTACAGAGGGACGACATCTATTTTATTGCGGTCCGTTATGTCCATATGGATGTGTCCATCCGAGATGAGATCATCCGCTTTGTTTTTGAAAGAGAGCGGGAAATCATCCGCGAGAAAAGGAGTTAGAGATCAATGTTTGTCATCGTCGGGATGATCGTCGTCTTTTCGGCAGTCATTGGCGGCTACCTTCTGGAGCATGGAAACCTTTCCGTTCTTTTCCAGCCGGTTGAACTGTTGATCATCGGCGGCGCCGCGATCGGCGCGTTTATGATCAGCAATCCCCTCAAGATCATCAAGGCCACTTTGGGCGCCGTCAAGGGTATTTTTTCAGGCGAGTCCTACTCCAAACAGGACTATGTCGATGCCCTGATGCTGCTGAACGGGGTATTTTACAAGATCAGGCAGCAGGGGCTTGTCTCCATAGAGTCTGATGTGGATGCTCCCGGAGAGAGCGTATTATTTAATAAATATCCGAAGATATTGAAAAATCATCGCGCGGTCCTTCTCATCGCGGATACGCTGCGAATCGTGATGACCACGACCATTGCGACATATGAACTGGAGGCGTTGATCGATACGGAACTGGAAACCTATCAGGAAGAGATCTTGTCTCCGTCCAAGGCGATCAATTTTGTGGCGGATTCCCTGCCGGGCCTCGGTATCGTTGCCGCCGTCCTGGGGATCGTGCTCACGATGGCCAAAATGAAGGAGTCTCCCGAAGTCTTGGGACAGAGCGTCGGCGCCGCCATGTTGGGCACGTTTCTTGGCGTGCTGCTCTGCTATGGATTCGTCGGTCCGATGGGGAAGAATCTTGAGCATAGCGCCGGTGAGAGGGTGCAATACCTGAATGTTCTGAAGGTCGCCTTAATCTCCTTTCTCGGGGGATCGGCGCCGAAAGTCGCCGTCGAATTCGGCCGGCGGGTGATCCCGGAGAATGTTCAGCCCTCCTTTGCTGAAATGGAAGAAGCTCTTCGTCGAAGGAAATAACCATGGAAGACAATTCAAAAATTTTGATTCGCAGAAGAAAGAAGAAATCGCATGACGAGCATCACGGCGGTTCCTGGAAGGTGGCCTATGCGGACTTTGTAACGTCGATGATGGCTTTTTTCCTTCTCTTGTGGCTGCTGGCCATGGTCGCCCCTGAAAAAAGAGCCGCAGTATCTGAATATTTCTCAAACTTCAGCCTCTTCGACAGCCAGTCCCAGCAGTCCGGCGCCTCCATCCTGAACAAGTCAGCCGGCGTATTGGAGATCGGTCGTCCGAAACCCAAAGAGTCATTCCCGCTGAAGGAGGGAAAAAAGACGACTCCCCAGGAGTTGGCAAAGATGATGCGGATGGCGATTGACGACAAGTTGCAGGCCATGAAAAATCAAGTATTGATTGACACAACTCCGGAAGGTCTTAGAATACAGATCGTCGATAACGAGGGGAGCGATATATTTCGCTTGGGCAGTGATGAACCGACGGAGAAGGCGGTCCAGATCATCAGGCTGGTCTCCGAAAATATCCGGGAAAAGCCGAACCGCATCGTTATAGAGGGGCACACGGATTCGGCGCCTTTCAAAACGGTTCAGAAAACGAACTGGGAGCTCTCCACTTCACGGGCCTCTGCGGCCAGACGGGAGTTGGAAAACAACGGGGTCGATCCCGGCAGGATTGCCAGGGTCGTCGGGTACGCCGATCAGGAATTGCTCGTTCGAGAAGACCCAAAAGATCCGAGGAACAGACGGATCAGCATCATTCTCCTGCAGTAGTCGCGACGGCAGGAGGGAATCATCAGACCGTCATGCCGAGGAGTTTCCTGTGGCCTGAAGATCGCCGCCTACACCATCCGGATTACCGACACTGCGGGGGAGTTGATCTCTCGTTTCGAGGGGATGGCCTACCGAAAAAAGGAATCGTGGAATCTATGAAGGCGGAAGAAATCAGGGATCTTCTTTCGGGAGGGATAAGGAGACTCCTTCAGTGCCGGACGGCGGTTCGCAACATGGTCCGCGCCGGAGTGCATGAGCGGGCAGCGATGGCGATTTCGGGCCACAAGACCCGGTCGGTCTTTGACCGGTACAACATCATCAACCAGGACGACCTGAAAGAGGCCGCCCGCAAGCAGGAAAGTTACTTACGGCTACAAAATGGTTACATTTTGGGCACGCTGCCAAAAGAAAAGGCCCCCATCAAAAAGAGGCCTGATCGCAAGTGATTGATATTATTGGCGGAAGTGCATGGGAATCGAACCCACCTGGGAGGGTACTAGCCCCCCACACCGGATTTGAAGTCCGGGAGGCCCACCAGTGACCTTTGCACTTCCGTGGTGAGTCAATACCATATCCGGCCTGGTAATGAAAGGGGCGTTCGCAATCCAGCGCCTCTTCTTTACGGGGCTTCGCCGTCGGTCGCTGTCCGGATGGGAGTGGCGCAAGGAAAGTGAAAGCGTTTTCTCTTGGACCCGCCGGAATCGAAAAGCGTCGCTCTCTCACCGCAGGGGCGATGTTTCTAATAACCCGGTTCCAGCGTCCAATCCAATGAATCGTCGAGGAGTTGGACCGTTACCATCCCGCCCGCCTGGACCGTTGTGACCTCTTCCGGGAGGATGATCAGGCCGTTCGCCCGGACCATCGACTTCAAGATCCCGGAGCCCTGGTCGCCCGTCGTGACGACGGTGTAAAGATCCCCCTCCCTTTGGATCCTCGCCCGAATAAAGTGGCGGATTCCCGGCTTCTTGTTGATATCCTCGCCGAGACGCGCCCGGACGGTCTGCCGAAACAGGTTCACGCGTCCCATCATCTTGAGGATCGCGGGATGGATGAACTGCTCGAAGGAGACCATCGCGGAGACCGGGTTCCCCGGAAGACCGACGAAGGGAACTTCACCCAGCATGCCGAAGGCGAGCGGCCGTCCCGGTTTCATCGCGACCCGCCAGAACTGCATGCGGTTTCCCTCCTCTTTCATGACCTCCTTGACGAGGTCAAAGTCCCCGACGGAGACGCCGCCGGAAGAGACGATCAGATCGGCCCGGATGGCGGCCCGGAATTTTGCAACGAGGTCCTCCCGCCGGTCTTTCGCGATTCCGATCTGCATGGGGACGGCGCCGCAGTCGAGAACGAGGGCGGCGAGCGAATAGCTGTTGCTGCTCACGATCTTCCAGGGCGACAGTGGTTCGTCGATGTCGGTGAGCTCGTCCCCCGTCGCGACGATGGCAACGAGCGGTCGCTGGTGGACGGAGACGAAGGAGCGCCCGAGGGCGGCCAGCATGCCGACCTCGGCGGGCCGGATCACCTCGCCCCGGGAGATCGCCTTTTCCCCGGGCTGCACATCCTCTCCCGCCAAACGGATGTCCTGTCCATGTTTTGCCTCGACCAGGATGGCGACTTGCCCGTCTTCCTTCCGCGTATCTTCCATCCGGACGACGGCGTCGGCGCCCTCCGGGAGCGGCGCGCCGGTCATGATCCGCGCGGCCTGCCCCGGCCCGATCCGCTTTTCAGGGATAGTCCCGGCGGGGATCTCCTCGACGACCTCCAACATCGCCGGGGTGCCCGCGGATGCGCCGCGGGTGTCCCCCGCGCGGAGGGCGTAGCCATCCATCGCCGAGTTGTCTTTCGGCGGGATGGCGCGTCCGGCATAGACATCCTCGCCGATCACCCGTCCCCGGGCGTCAAGGATATTCACCTTCTCCATCCCCAGCGGGGAAACCGCATCCAGTATCTTGTTCAGGGCCTCTTCAACGCGGATCATTGTCGTCACCTTTTTTGAATGTGTTGAAACGCTATCTGAAATGGCTTTTCCTGTCAATAGTGAAGGCATAGTCAAGGCAGATGAGCCGGCGGGTAAAAGAGGGGAGTGGACCGCAAGTTTGTCACGACAGCGGGGAGATATTACTGCTTGAATAAATGCACCCAATATTATAGTAATTACGGTTCAGCCTGATGACATGGAAGGGCAATGACTTTATTGAGAAAGATCGTTGAAATCAAAAACAATTCGGGCGATCCCGCGCTGCGGGAGCTGTTGGAGAGGCTCGGCCGCGGGGAGGAGCGGATTGCCGTTGGAGGCCTGGAAGGTGCGGCCCGGGCCTTCGTCATCGCCCTTCTCTTCCGGCATCTGCGCCGACCCCTCATCGTGATTGCTCCGACCGAAAAGGATGCGGACGCCTGCGTCCGGGATCTCTCCCTTTTCCTGGGGGGGGAGCAGGCGTTCCTGCTGCCCCCATGGGATCTCCTGACCACGGATATGTTTGCATTCCAGCGGGAGACGGAGCTTGCCCGCCTCGAGGTCTTCCACCGTCTAACCTACGGCGGGCCAGCCGTCGTGGTGGTTCCGATCCACGCCCTCATGCAGAAGGTAATTCCGCGCGAGATTCTTGAAGATTATGTCGAGTTGGTTTCGGTGGGCGACAGCCGCGAGCGGGACATGTTCGTACAGAGGTTGACGGAAGGGGGCTACGGCCGCGTGACGCTGGTGGAAGGGAAAGGGGAGTTCAGCGTCCGGGGAAATGTCATCGACCTTTTTTCCCCTCCGGCCGACCATCCATACCGCCTGGAGTTTTTCGGCGATGAGTTGGAATCGATCCGCTCATTCGACGAGGCCACCCAGCGGTCTCTCACCGAACTCGCTGAATTCAGGCTCTTCCCGGCCCGGGAGGTGATCCTCACCCCCGCGCGGCGGGAGCGCGCCGTCCGGAACATCCGCCGTCGGTCCAACGAGTTGGAACTCCCGCGGGCCGTGAAGGACAAGCTTGCCGAGATGATCGCGACCGGCCTCGGCTCTGCGGTCAACCCGCTCTTCCATTCCCTCTTCTATGACGCCGCCGGCAACGACGATCCGGAGGATCAAGGACTCGGCACGCTCTTCGACTACCTCCCGGCGGGCGGACTCCTTGTCCTCGATGACCCGCTCGCGGTCGCGCTGGCGCAGGAGAAGATCGAAAACGACCTCGACCGTTTCATCCTGAAGGCCCACGACGGGGAACGGTTCCACCTGGAGAGGGAAGCGGCCTACCTGACCTCAACGGAGGTTTCCGGGCGCCTGCAGGAGATGCGGCAGCTCCACCTGGCGGGTCTCTCCCTCGGGAGCGGGGACGATGACCGCCGCCCCATACGCTTTTACCTGGAGCGGGATATCGCCCTCGGCGAGGCGGTCCGGACGGAGGCCGAGGAGGCCGGTCTTCTCATGCCGCTCGTGGAGAAGATCCGGGGGTGGCTCGGGGAGGGGAAGCGGGTCGTCTTCGTCTGCGGCGGGCAGGAGTGCCGTCTGCGGCGGGCAGGAGTGCCTGCAGCGGACGGGACAGCTCCTCGCGCGGTACGACCTCCCCATCCGGAAAGAGGCCGGTCCATTCCTGGAAGGGGTTGAAACGGACGGCCTGCCCGGCGCCCTTCTCCTCCGGGAAGGGAGGATCAGCGGCGGGTTCCACCTTCCCGGCATGAACCTCGTCGTCCTCTCCGAGGAGGAGATCTTCGGGAAGAAGGTTTTGCGGCGGCGGGTCCGTCCGGCCCGGGAGGGGTATTTCCTCAAGTCGTTTGGGGAACTGGGCGAGGGCGATTTCGTCGTTCATACCGACCACGGCATCGGCCGCTACCGGGGCCTCCAGAAGCTGACCGCGGGCGGGATCGAAAACGATTTTCTCTTGATCGCGTATCAGGAGAACGACCGCCTCTACCTTCCGGTCGATCGGATCGATCAGATCCAGCGCTACATCGGCCCGGACGGGTTCGTCCCGAAGGTGGACAAATTGGGCGGGAGCTCCTGGGAGACGGTCAAGGAACGGGTGAAGAAGTCGGTCCGCGAGGTGGCCGAGGAGCTGGTCTCCATCTACGCCGCCCGGGAGGTGATGGAACGGGCGGCATTCGCCGCCCCCGACCGGACCTACGACGAGTTCTGCGCCTCCTTTGAATTCGAGGAGACGCCGGACCAGGCGAAGGCGATCGAGGAGATCCATCTCGACATGGACGGCGGCAAGCCGATGGACCGCCTGATCTGCGGCGACGCCGGGTTCGGGAAGACCGAGGTGGCGATGCGGGCGTCGCTCCGGGCCGCCCTGGACGGGAAACAGGTGGCCGTGCTCGTCCCCACGACGATCCTCGCCGAACAGCACCACCAGACCTTCACCCGGCGTCTGAAACCCTATCCGATCCGCGTCGAGGTCCTGAACCGCTTCCGGACGAAGGCCGAGCAGAAGGAGATCCTCGACGGCCTCGCCCGGGGGACGGTGGACATCGTCATCGGCACCCACCGGCTTCTCCAGAAGGACGTGACCTTCCGGAACCTGGGCCTCGTCATCATCGACGAGGAGCAGCGCTTCGGCGTCAGCCACAAGGAGAAACTCAAAAAGTTGCGGACGCTGGTCGATGTCCTCACGCTGACGGCGACCCCCATCCCGCGGACGCTTCACCTGTCGCTCGTCGGAATCCGGGACCTCTCCATCATCAACACCGCGCCGGAGGACCGCCTCCCGGTGAAGACCCACGTCCTCGAATTCAACGAGGAGGTGATTGCCGACGCGATCCGCCGCGAGCTGGCAAGAAACGGCCAGGCATTCTTTCTCCACGATCGCGTCCGGTCGATCTTCACGATGGCCCGCCTCGTCCAGAAGCTCGTCCCGGAGGCGCAGGTGGGGGTGGTCCACGGCCGGATGAAGCCTACGGAGATCGAAGGGGCGATGGCGCGGTTCGTCCGGCGGGAGGACAACGTCCTCGTCTGCACGTCGATCATTGGTTCCGGCCTCGACATCCCGACGGCGAACACGATCATCATCAACCGGGCCGACCGCTTCGGCCTTGCACAGCTCTATCAGATCCGGGGGAGGGTGGGGCGATCCAAAGAGGAGGCCTCCGCTTACCTCCTTGTTCCCAAGGGAGCGATGCTCTCCCGCGACGCCCAGAAGCGGCTCCAGGTGATCATGGACTTCACCGAACCGGGTTCCGGTTTCCGGATCGCCTCCAACGATCTGGAGATCCGGGGGGCGGGGAACCTGCTTGGCATCTCGCAGTCCGGACACGTCTCCGCCGTGGGCTACGAGCTCTACACGGAGCTGATGGATAAGGCGATCCGGGAGATCAAGGGAGAGGCGGCGCCGGAGGAGGAGGTCCGGCCGGAGATCCATCTCGGGATCCCGGCGTTCATCCCCGAGGCATACATGGCCGACGAACACCGGAGATTAGTGACCTACAAGCGGGTCTCCCTCTCCTCGACCGACGAGGAGCTTGGCGGGATCCGCGACGAACTGCTGGATTGCTACGGCCTCGTCCCCGTCGAGGTGGAGAACCTCCTTGCGGTGATCGGGATCCGCAACCTCCTCAAGACCCTCAAGGGGAAGAAGATGGGCTACGACGGCCGGGCGATGTCGGTATTCCTGCAAGAGAAGAGCCCGGTTGACCCCGTCCGGATCATCGAGATCTACCGAAGGAAGGTGCGGGGGGTGCAGCTCAGCCCCGATCTCAAGCTGACCATCCCGATGCCGGGGCTTACGGGGGCGGCGGTCCTGACCCGGGCGCGGGAGTTGCTTCAGGAGTTGAGGGGCTAAAAAATGGGTGATGCCATGACAGGAAAAGGGGGACACTTCCCCTGTTTTTCCAGGAAAAATAGGGGAAGTGTCCCCCTTTTCCTGTTGATCGTCGTGATTTCATCCCTTGCGGCCTGCGGGAGTGAGAAACCTTCGAGACCCCCGCAGCCCGCGGTCGCGACCGTGAACGGCCAATCGATTGATCTCAAGGAGTTTGAAAAGGCGCTGGGGGAGGAGATGGCCCTTGCGAAAAAGGATGTACCGCTGAAGAGAGAGGAAACGGAAAGCCTGAAGGAGGAGGTGCTCGATAACCTGATTCGGGAGAGGATCATGAGCCAGCGCGCCCGTGATCTTTATATTTCCATCGGAGAAGCGGAGCTCGCCGCCCGGATCGAGGAGATCCGGAAGGATTACAACGGCCAGTTCGACAAACTCTTCGGCGAAGGCGGAATCAGTCTGCCCGAATGGAAGGAGGCGCTGCGGAAGCGGATGCTCCTCGAGAAACTCATTGTCCGGGACGTGAATGCAAAGATTCAGGTGGCCGACGACGAGGCGGAGCGGTATTACAATGACCATCGCCGGGCCTACGCCACGGATCGGCGGGTGCGTGTCGCGCAGATCGTTCTTCCCGACCGCGACCTGGCGGAGGGGATCCTGAAAAGATTGAAGGCGGGAGAGGATTTTGGTAAGGTGGCGCGGGAGGTTTCTATCGGCCCTGAGGCGACGCAGGGCGGCGATCTCGGTTTCTTCGAACGGGGGGTGATGCCCGAGGCGATCGACCGGATGGTCTTTTCGCTACCGGTGGGAAAGGTGAGCCGCGTTGCCAAAAGCCCGTACGGTTTCCATATCTTCAAGGTCCTGGGACAGGCGGCGGCCGGCGGCCGGAAGTTTGCGGATGTGAGGGAGAAGGTTATCGCCGATCTGCGAAAACAGAAGGAGGCCGAGGCCTACAAAATCTGGATCGAAGGGCTCCAAGCGAAGGCCGCGATCCGGATCAACCGTCCCCTTCCGGGCCTCCGGGGGACAGATTGAATATTAGGAGCTTATGATGAAAATCGGCAAGGCGATTCTAACGGGAACGGCGGCGATATTCCTGTGCGTGTCGGCGCAGGCGGGGGTGGCCGACCGGATCGTGGCCGTCGTCAATGATGAGGTCATCACGCTGTCTGAATTGAACAACGCCTTTGAGCCCTATCAGGAACGGGTTACGGCAAATGTCCAGGGCCCGGATCGGGAGAAGGCTTTGGGTGAAACCAAAACGACCCTTCTGAATCGGATGATCGACAATCTGCTGATGGAACAGGAATCCCGGAAAACCGGGATCACCGTTCGGAATGAGGAGGTGACGGAGGCGATCGATGACATGCAGAAGCAGCGGAAAATCTCCCCGGATGAGTTTCGGAAGGCGATGCAGCGGGAGGGGATAACCCTGGACGCCTATCGGAACGATATCCGGGATCAGCTCATGCGGATGAAGCTGATCCGGCGGGACATCAAATCCAAAGTGGCGGTGACGGACGAAGAGATCGGGGAGTATTACCGCAAGCACCGGGAGGATTATGAGGGGAAGGAGGCCGTACGGATCAGGCAGATCCTTCTTCTGCTGCCGAAGGAAGAAAACCCGGCCGCGAAGGAGAAACTCCGCGCGGATGCCGATGCCATCCACAAGCGCCTTCTGAATGGCGAGCCGTTTGAACTGCTCGCCGCGAAATTCTCCCAGGGGCCGGCCGCGGCCGAGGGCGGCGATATCGGTTATATCGAGAAGGGGATGATCCACGCTGAGGTGGAGGATGCCGCCTTCCGCCTGCCTCTCAATCAGATCAGCGGCGTCATCGAATCCTCCGTCGGTTTTCACATCATCCAGGTGGTCGACCGCCGGGGGGCGGGAGTCAAGGCCATCGAGAACGTCCGGGAAGAGATCCGGGAAAAGATCGACCGGGAGAAGATGGAAAAGAAATTCGGCGAGTGGCTCGAAGAGCTCCGGAAGAAGTCGCACATCGAGATCAAGTTGTAATGAATTGCATTAAAATCAAGGGCGCCTCGCAGCACAACCTCAGGCACATCAACGTGGACATCCCGCGGGACCGCCTCGTCGTCATCACAGGCGTTTCCGGTTCCGGGAAGTCGTCGCTCGCCTTCGACACGATCTACGCCGAGGGGCAGCGGCGCTATGTGGAGTCGCTTTCCACCTACGCCCGGCAATTCATCGGCCAGATGGACAAGCCGGATGTGGAATCGATCGAGGGGCTCTCCCCGGCGATCGCGATCGAACAGCGGACAGCCGCCCACAACCCCCGCTCCACCGTGGGGACGGTCACCGAGATCTACGACCATCTCCGGCTCCTCTTCGCCCGGATCGGCGTTCCGCACTGCACCAAGTGCGGGAAGGAGATCCAATCCCAGACGATCGACAAGATGCTGGAGACGATTCTCGCCTATCCGCCGAACGCCCGCGTGACGATCCTCGCCCCGGTTGCCCGGGGGAAGAAGGGGGAGTTCCAGAAGGAGTTGAGAACGCTTCTGAAGAAGGGGTTCGTTCGCGTCCGCGTGGACGGGGAGGTGAGGGAACTCGCCGAAGAGATCAGCCTCGACAAGAACAGGCGCCACGATATCGACGTGGTGATCGACCGCCTCGTGATCAAGGAGGGGATCCGGAAGCGCCTTCGCGATTCGCTGGAGACGGCCTCCGGGCTTTCCGACGGTCTCGTCCGCGTAGGTTTGGCCGGTGGCGGGGAGGCGCTTTTCAGTGAGCATTATGCCTGCCCGGACTGCGGCGTCAGCATCACGGAGCTTGCCCCGCGGATGTTCTCCTTCAACAGCCCCTATGGGGCCTGTCCGGACTGCGGCGGGCTCGGCACGCGGACCTTCTTCGACGAGGAGCTCGTCGTCCCCGATCCGGGGATTTCCGTCCGCGAGGGGGCGATTGTTCCCTGGTCGGGACGCCATTCCCTCCAATATTTCCAGATGATCGACACCCTCGCCGGCCATTACGGCTTCGACATCAACACCCCGTTTCAGGAGCTCCCGGAGAAGATCCGGGAGGTCCTGCTGCAAGGCTCCGGGGAGGAGAAGATCCGTTTCCATGCCGACCGGGGCGGAAGGCGTTACTTTCACACCCGTCCCTTTGAGGGGGTGCTCAACCAACTGGACCGGCGCTACCGGGAAACGATGTCCAACGCCGTCCGGATGGATCTGTCGCGCTACATCAATCTCCGGGAATGCCCTACATGCCTGGGCGCACGCCTGAAGAGGGAAAGTCTCTCCGTAACCGTAGGCGGGAAAAACATCTGCGAGGTCTGTCGCCTTCCAATCCGGGAGTGCCTGGACTTTCTCACGGCGATTCCCCTCTTGCCGCAGGAACTCCACGTGACGGAGCGGATGATGAAGGAGATCCGACTGCGGCTCCGCTTTCTGTTAGACGTCGGGATGGACTACCTGAGCCTGGACCGGGCGTCGGGAAGCCTCTCCGGCGGGGAGGGCCAGCGGATCCGGCTGGCCACGCAGATCGGGTCGGGGCTGGTCGGGGTTCTCTACGTCCTCGACGAGCCGACCGTCGGTCTCCACCAGCGGGACAACGTCCGCCTGATCGCGACCCTGAAGCGTCTGCGCGACATGGGGAACACGGTCCTCATCGTGGAGCACGACAAGGACATGATGATGGAGTCCGACCAGATCATCGACATCGGCCCGGGGGCGGGGGTGGACGGGGGCGAGGTCGTCTTCCAGGGGACGCCGGAGGAGATCTGTAAGAGCGAGGTCTCGCTGACGGGGGCCTACCTCTCGGGGCGCAAGGCGATCGCCGTTCCGGAAACAAGGAGGTCGCTGACGGGGCAGTTCATTGTTCTCGAGGGGGCGAACGAGCACAACCTCCAAAACGTGGACATCCGAATCCCCGTCGGGGTCTTTACCACGGTCACCGGGGTCTCCGGCTCGGGGAAGAGCACGATGGTGATCGAAACCCTTTACAAGGCGCTCGCCCGGCGGCTGAACCAGGAGCGCACGGGCGGCGGGAAGATCCGCCGCATCGCCGATCTGGGCGGCATCGAGCGGATCATCCTGATGAACCAGCAGCCGATCGGGCGCACCCCCCGTTCCAACCCGGTCACCTACACGGGGATCTTCTCCCCCATCCGGGAGCTCTTCACCGGCCTGCCTGAGTCCCGGCTCCGGGGCTACAAGCCGGGCCGGTTCAGCTTCAACGTGAAGGGGGGGCGCTGCGAGGCGTGCGAGGGGAACGGCCTGATCAAGATCGAGATGCACTTCCTGCCGGACGTTTACGTCACTTGCGACGTCTGCCACGGCCACCGCTTCAACCTGGACACCCTCGATGTGCGCTACAAGGACAAGAACATCGCCGAGGTGCTCGATATGACCGTCCAGCAGGCCCTTCTCTTCTTCGAGAACATCCCGGCGATCCGCTCGAAGCTTCAGCTCCTCTACGACGTCGGCCTGGGCTACATCCGCCTCGGCCAGTCCGCGACGACCCTCTCCGGGGGGGAGGCGCAGCGGATCAAGCTCTCCCGCGAGTTAGGGAAGCGGATGAACAGCCACACCCTCTACATTCTCGACGAGCCGACGATCGGCCTGCACTTCGCCGACATCCAGAAGCTCCTCGACGTCCTGATGCGCCTGGTCGATATGGGGAACACCATCGTTGTGATCGAGCACAACCTCGACGTGATCAAGTGCGCCGACCACATCATCGACCTGGGTCCGGAGGGCGGTCCCGGCGGCGGCCGGATCATCGCCACGGGCACGCCGGAGCAGGTCGCCCGCGCGGAGAGCTCCTACACCGGCCAGTTCCTGCGGAAGATCCTCTGACCGGCTTTGGCTGAATCATGCCGATGGATGTAAGGGAAATCTTTAACCTTGTTACATAATTGTCTTGACAAGAACGCGAATCATGACCTATACAACGAACCATGCAGATCATATGGTTTTTTGTCGGTCAAGTTATCCAATAGAAAGCGTGGTTGCCCATGAAAATGGAGATGAATCCGGCAAATGTCGTCATCATTGCCAGGCAGTTCAATCCTTCCATCATCAGTCAATACTGGTTAATCAAGAACGGCATTTTTACCGAAGAGGAGATTCAGCCCGACAGCATCTTCTCGCCTGTCATCGCCAATGTTCTTTCCAGGGATTGCCAGGTCCTGGTACTGCCGGAACAACTTCAATTCATGTCCAAGCTCGCTGACCAATCCGGTCAGGAATTATTGATCTCCAAACTTGGAAAGATTGTACAGGCACTGCCACACACGCCGTTCATTGCTGTGGGGCTGAATTTTTCCTGGCATGTTTACGACGAGGATGATGCTTCCAATGCGGCATTGGGGAGGAAACTGTTTTTCAGAGACGACAGCCCGCTGTACAAGTTTTTTGATGAGGATGACGCCCGGTTCGGTTCCTACATGAGCAGGGATATCCTGGGTTGCCGCCTGAAACTGGACATCAAGCCCG
>Ga0210051_1002531_pt1 | contig 18384 bp, 15 predicted proteins | sample CryGey092014_all_FD_185464 | JGI IMG/M metagenome (GOLD analysis project Ga0210051, IMG submission 185464) | Groundwater microbial communities from aquifer - Crystal Geyser CG23_combo_of_CG06-09_8/20/14_all (SPAdes) (version 2) | ecosystem: Environmental > Aquatic > Deep subsurface > Groundwater... | reverse complement strand
TAAAAAGATTATTTGATATTATTTTTTTTGGGGTTGACTCCGCCCCTATTTCAGTGAAAGTTTAGGGTTACCGAAGGATAAAAGGCGAAGCCGCCTTCGGCTATTATCTATTACCACAAGCCTTCACAAAAATAGGGGGCGAGGTTGAGAAAATTAGTACGTTTCCGATAATAATAAAGAAGTATGATTATTGGAAATAACGGAATTTTCTCTTATAACCACCTAAAGCCGGCTCTTTTTTTTTGGATTTCATATGTTGGCTTAAGCCGGATAAAAAACTTTTTCCCGATATGAAGATAAAAGACGAGAAAGACTTTCTTTTAAAACTTGAAGATGTTTATTCAAAAAAAGTAAAGCCGCGCCTCCAAAATTTTAAAAAGAGATTGGCTCCATTTTTGATTGATGAAAAAAAGCTTTTTATCTTAATATTTTTGGAAAGGCAATAAAAAAATTAACAATAGAATGGAGCTAAGATTTAGACCTTGACAACATATTATCTTGAGTTAATATAAAGACAGAAGTATAAATTTATGACTCTTCTTGAAAGAATTTTAAAACAGAATCTCTGGTGGGAGAAAAAGGAAATTGAGGAAATCAGGGATTATAAAGAAAGATTTCTCTTGAAAGAAATTTGGGAATATCTTAAAGACCCTCAAATAATTGCTATTTTAGGTCTCAGGAGAACAGGGAAGACTGTTTTGCTTTTGCAAATTATTAAAAGACTTCTTAAAGGAATTTCGCCAAAGAAAATTCTTTATTTTTCTTTTGATGAAATTTTGGGCAAGGACCCGGAAGTTATTGAAAAGATATTAGAGATTTATGAAAATGAAATTTTAAAAGAAAATTTAAAAAATGTTTATATTTTCTTTGATGAAATAAATCATTTAGAAAACTGGCAGATTATCTTAAAGAGATTTTATGATTTAAAAAGAAATATTAAATTTTTTATTTCGGGTTCTTCCAGCATTTATCTTAAAAAAACTAAAGAGAGCTTAGCCGGTAGAATTTATGAATTTAATCTTCCTCCTTTAGATTTTAAGGAATTTCTTTATTTGAAAGGGATAGAAATAAAAGACATATTTCTCCAGAGATTAACCTTAAAAAAAGAATTAAATAAATATTTCTTTTCAGGTTCTTTTCCAGAAATTATCAACGAGTCCGATTTTTTAAAAGTTAAAAAGTATGTGAATTCAGTTATTGAGAAAATAATCTTCTATGATATTCCAAAAGTTTATGAGATAGCAGAACCAGAAGTTTTAAAGACAATTCTTTCTTTTGTTGCTCAAAAACCCGGAATGCTTATGGAATACCAAACTTTAGCTTCAAATTTGGGCATTTCTTATCAGACTATTTCAAAATATGTCGGTTATTTAGAAAAATCTTTTTTAATTAAACTAATTTATAATTTTCGAGGAAGTCCTATTGCCAGAGCAAGAAAGCTGAAAAAGGCATATTTAGGTTCAATAAATTTAATTTCCGGATTTTTGGATTCAGAAAAAGAACTTTTTGAAAAACTACCTTTTTTGGCAGAAAATTTAGTCTGTCTTTATTTAGATGCCAGATGGTTTTGGAAAAAATACACTGAAATTGATTTTTACCATCAAAAAACTGCTATTGAAGTAAAATACGGCGAAACAAAACCTGATATTAAAAATGCCATTTTGGCAGCTAAAACCTTAAAATCCCAAAAACTTTTGATTATTACCAAAGATATTGAGGAAAAGAAAAAATCAATTGAATTTATTCCCCTGTGGAAGTGGTTATTAAAAAGGAGGGATTACTAAACCTCGTTAGAAGTTCCATCTTCTAAACCTGTGAACAACGCATTGTCTAAAAACCATAAAGTTTCTAAACTTCTAACGGGGTAAAGATATGATTAAACGTTTGTTTGATATTATTTTTTCTTTTTTGGGTTGATTTTAGTTTCTTTTACCGATTGGCTTTAAAAAACAAAAGAAAGAATATGAAGAGTTCTTGACAGAACATTTTTTTCTTTGTTATCATTAGATTGACTATGGCTAAAACTATTTGGCTCAACAAATATATTACTATCAATCCAGAAGTCAGATTCGGAAAACCTTGTATTCGTGGATTGAGAATAGCGGTTGTGGATATTTTGAATCTACTTAGAGCTGGTTATGCTATTGATGAAATTCCTAAGGAATATCCCGGAATTACTAAAAAAGACGTTTGGGCTGCTATTGAGTTTGCCGCTAAACTCACTGAAGAACCTACTCGGGTTTTTACTCCGACTGAAATTCTCAAATGATCTATGAAAATCTTTGCCGATAACTGTGTTCATAGCGGAGCGGTTACGATTTTGCGTCAGGCTAGATTTGATGTAGAAAGAGCTATTGAGAATGGGTTTGAGAACTCCTCTGATGAGGAGATTTTTGATTATATTTTGAAAACCTCTAAAGTTTTGCTTACTTTTGACCATGACTTCGGAAATGTTCTTAGGTTTAATATAAGGGACTCTAAAGGGGTTATTATCTTTTATATTGAAAATCTGTGGAAAGAAACTATTATCCAAAGAGTTCTTAATTTCTTTTCCAAATTTAAAGAGAGAAATTTAAGAGGTAAACTTTTTATTATCGATATTAGTGGTAGAATTAGAATCTGGCCCAAATAATAAAGAATGGCAAAGCGTCTTTTTGATATTATATTTTCTTTTTTGGGGTTGATTTTGGTTTTGCCTCTACTTTTATTGTTGGCTGTTTTAATAAAAAGGGAGTTACCAGGACCGGTTTTTTATCGGGGAGTAAGAATTGGCAAAGGCGGCCGGCTTTTCAGGATTTTTAAGTTTCGGTCAATGGTGGAGAATGCTGAAGAACTCGGCGGGCCGTCAACAGCCGGGGGTGACTCTCGTTTAACTAAAATTGGAAAATTTTTGAAGAAATATCAACTTGATGAACTACCTCAATTGATTAATGTTTTGAGAGGAGAGATGAGTTTGGTGGGACCGAGGCCGGAGATAAAGATGTATGTTGAGATGATGACGAATGAAGAAAGAAACGTTATTCTTTCAATTAAACCCGGAATGACGGACTTGGCCAGCTTGTGGAATTTCCACGAAAGTGAGGTGCTAAAAGGAAGTCCTGACCCGGAAAAAACCTATCAGGAGAAAATAAGGCCTCAAAAAATCAAGCTTCAATTAGAATATGTAAAAAATCGCTCATTTTTGTTAGACTTAAAGATAATTATTAAAACCGTTCTAAAGATATTCCAATGAGAAAATTAGAAAAACTTGCCAAGAAAATCAGGAGGAAAATAATAGAGCTGTTATACAAGCATAATGCTTGTCATTTAGGGTCATGTCTTAGTTGTGTGGAAATTTTAGTGGCTCTTTATTTTAAGATAATGAAATCAGAAGATAAATTTCTTTTGAGTAAAGGCTGGGCGGCAGCTGCTTTGTATTCTATATTGGCAGAGAAAGGCATTATTGAGTGGAATGATTTATATGAGAATTATTATGAACCTGGTTCTAAATACTGGGGTTTAGTTCATCATACAGTTCCAGGAGTTGAACATTCCTTTGGTTCAGCTGGACATGGATTGCCAGTTGCCATTGGCATGGCTTTGGCAAATAAAAATAGAAGGGTATTCTGTTTGGTCTCTGACGGTGAGATGGATTGTGGGACTACCTGGGAGAGTGCTTTATTTGCCGCTCATCATAAATTAGATAATTTAGTAGTTTTGGTAGATTACAATAAATTTCAGGCCTTCGGAAAAACAAATGAAGTTTTGAATCTGGAGTCTTTGGCTGAAAAATGGAGAAATTTTAACTGGGTAGTTTATGAGATAGATGGCCATAATTTTGGTGAATTACTAAAAACACTCAAAAAAATTCCTTCGGTTAAAGGAAAACCTCATATTTTAATTTGCCATACAATTAAAGGAAAAGGAATTTCTTTTTATGAAAATAAACTCGAAAGCCATTATGGGAATATTTCGGATGAACAATATAAAGAATTGAAGAAAATATATGGCTAAACAAAAATATAATTTAAGTAAAGAAAAAAGGAAACAGAGAAGTGAAAGAATGAAAGGAGATAAAAATCCTATGAGAAACCTCGAATCTCTTGAAAAGATGCGAGAAAAACAAATAGGAAATAAATACGCATTGGGACATAAACTTTCAGAACAATCCAAAAAGAAAATAAGTGAAATACTTAAAAGAAAATATAAATCAGGAGAATTAATAAGTCCTTTTGCAAGAATGCCTGCAAAATATGGTAAAGAGGCTCCTAATTGGAGAGGAGGAAAAACAGAGCCGAGAAAAAATTTAAAATATAAAAAATGGCATAAAGCAGTTTTAGAAAATGACAATTTTGTTTGTCAACTTTGTAAAAAAAAGGGAGGAAAATTACATGCTCATCATTTAAAAAGATGGGTTAAATTTCCTGAATTAAAATTTGATATTCATAATGGAATTACACTTTGTAAGGAATGCCATTATCGACTTCATAAAAAAATAGAAATTGATTTAAGAAGAGCATTTATAGATATAATAACTAAACTTGCAGAACAAGATAAAGATATTCTTCTTATTACCAATGATGTAGGATATTCTTATTTTGAGAAATTTAGAGAAAAATTTCCAAAACAATTTTTGAATGCTGGCATTACTGAAGAATTAATAATCGGGATCTGTGCTGGTTTAGCTCGGATGGAAAAAAAACCTTATTATTATAGTATGATTCCATTTCTTTTAATGCGGCCTTATGAATTTGTAAGAAATGATGTTGCCTATCAAAATCTAAATGTAAAACTTTTAGGTGTTCAAGGCTACAAAAGTTATAGATTTTTAGGTGAATCTCATAATATCTATCATGATGAAGATATACTGCTTCTCGCTAAACTTCCAAATATTAAAATTTATATTCCCTTAACCCCAGAAGAAGTCGAAAAGGTTATTCGGCAGGAATATAAAAGAAAAGGCCCGGCTTATATAAGACTTTAAATATGAAATATAAAGTAGATTTTATTAATTCAAGTTACCGCAGGTATTATAAAAGGCACAAAAAAGAGATATTAAAAGCGATTGATAAATGCTTTTCTTTGGGCAATTTTGTTTTAAGAAAAGATGTATTGGAGTTTGAGAGAAAATTAGCAAAGTTTGTTGGGGTGAAGTATGCTGTTGGCGTTAATTCGGGAACAGATGCTTTAAAACTCTCCTATAAGGTTTTGGGTTGCGGGCCTGGAGATGAGGTTATAACCGTAGGTCATACTTTTATCTCCTCGATCGAGGAGATAGTTCATTTGGGGGCAAAGCCTATTTTAATTGACGTCAGAGACGATGGATTGATGGATGTTTCCCAGATTGAAAAAGCGATTACTAAAAAGACAGTGGGGATTGTGCCGGTTCATTTGTCAGGAAAGGTGTGCGATATGGATGAAATTATGAGGATAGCCAAAAAATATAAGTTATGGGTTGTGGAGGACGCTTGCCAGGCCTTGGGAGCATATTGGGGTGACAGAAAGGCAGGGAGTCTAGGAGACACTGGCTGTTTTAGCTTTCTATCTCCTAAGACTTTAGGCGGTGCCGGCGATGGTGGTGGAATAGTTACCGATGATCGAAAATTATATGAAAAGCTGTTGTTAATGAGAAATCATTGGAATATTACTCAGGGAGCATTGCATGGAGTTCAGCCAAAGGCGCCCAAGATTATGGGCTGGGGATACAATAGCAGACTCGATAATATTCAAGCAGCCGTCTTAAATGTAAAGTTTAAATATTATCCGGCAATGCTTAGAAGAAGAAGGGAAATAGGAATGATGTACAATAAGGGACTGAAAAATTTGCCCTGTGTTTTACCAACTCAACAGCCAAAACAGATTTATCAAGAATATATTATCAAAGTAAAAGATATGTGGAAATTAAAAAAGTATATGGATAAGAAAGGAGTAGAGCTTCTAATCAGGGATACAATTCCGAACCATAAATTAAAGGGATTGGGAATGGAACATTTTAATCTTCCGGTTACCGAAAGAATAGCAGGGGAATCTGTAAGATTGCCAATCTATCCTGAGTTGACAGACAAAGAAGTTAAGTACATAATCAGTTGCGTTAAAAAATTTTATAACCATGATGCCTAGGAGGAAATTTTTATTTTTATTGGCTGATATAATTTTAATTTCTTTATCAGTTTATTTAGCTTTCTTGGTTAGATTTGAGGGAGAGATTCCCAATCAATATTTTTTAAATATCTGGGGAGTTATTTTTTTAGCTTTAATAATTACCATCCCCATTTTTTATTTCTTAAAACTTTATTATTTTGATTGGGATTATGTTAGCACTGAAGAATTAATATCTTTGATAAAAGGGACCTCCTTGAGTTTTTTAATTCTAACTGCTGCCTTCTTTGTTCTAAGGGAACATCCGATTTTTACCGGCTTTCCTCGCTCCACTCTTTTTATTGCCTACTTTTTTATTTTCTTCCTTTGCGGCGGAATTCGTTTTTCCAAACGTCTTTATCTTCAAATATTCCCGAAAAGGGAAAAAGAAGAAAAAGAAAGAACTTTAATTGTTGGCGCCGGCGATGCCGGAGAACAAATTTTAAGAAGTATTTTAACTTCAAAAATTAGCCCCTATTTGCCGGTTGGCTTTATTGACGATAATCTAGCAAAACAAGGGGCTTTAATTCATGGAGTAAAAGTTTTGGGAAAAATTAGCGATATTCCCCGGCTGGTTCAAGAGAAAAAAATAGAAGGTTTAATTGTGGCTTTACCCTCAGTTGGTTCCAGAATAATTAGAGAGGCAGTAGAAATGGGGAGGACGGCTAAGTTAAAAAAAATTAAAATCGTTCCTTCTCTAGGAGAAATTATTGATGGTCAGGTCACGGTGGGAAACTTGAGAGAAGTTCAAGTAGAAGACCTGTTGGGCCGGGAGCCGGTTTCTCTGGACCAGAAATCAATTGAAAATTTTATTCGCGGAAAATCAGTTTTAATTACCGGAGCTGCCGGTTCAATTGGTTCTGAGTTGTCTCGCCAGGTGGCTAAATTTAAACCGTCTCATCTGATAATTTTGGACCAGGACGAAACCGGTATTTTTAATATTTCTGAAGAACTATTTGATAAATTTCCAAAGTTAAGTATTAAATCTTTAATAGCTGATATTAGAGAGGAGCTAAAAATTGACCAAATTTTTAAAAAATATCAACCCCAGATAGTTTTTCACGCTGCAGCTTACAAGCATGTTCCCTTAATGGAAGAAAATCCTGATGAGGCCGTAAAAAACAATGTTTTTGGAACAAAAATTGTGGCGGAAACAGCTCTAAAAGCTGGAGTAGAAAAGCTAATTTTTATATCTACGGACAAAGCGGTAAATCCAACTTCAGTAATGGGAGCGACAAAAAGAATAGGGGAGATGATTTGCCAGGTGCTGAACCCCCCACTGGAATCTGGTGGGGGGACAAAATTTATTTCCGTTCGTTTTGGCAATGTTTTGGACAGCCGGGGAAGCTGCATCCCGATTTTCCGGGAACAAATAAAGAGCAGGGGACCGTTAGAAATTACTCACCCGGAAATGAAGAGATATTTTATGACCTGTCCTGAGGCCTGTCTTTTGGTTCTTCAGGCTGGCGCCATAGGTAGAGGCGGAGAAGTATTGGTTTTGGATATGGGAAAGCCAATTAGAATTTTGGATTTAGCCAGAGAAATGATTCGGCTTTCCGGACTTGAACCGGACAAAGATATTCCCATTGTCTTTACTGAACCCCGACCGGGAGAAAAGTTTTTTGAAGAAATTTTAATGGCCGAAGAGGGAGTAGTTTCTACTCAACACCAAAAAATTTTTATGGCCAAACTAGCCAGAGTTGACAGAGATTTATTAAATTCGGGATTAGAGAAATTAAAAAAGCAAGCCGACAGCGGAGATAAAGAAACAATAATAAAAATCTTAAAAGAACTTATTCCCTCTTATGGGTAAGGCATCAAGAAAAAAAAGAGAAATGCGAGAAAAAGAGGAAATTAGGCCTCAAAAGGAGAGACCGGAAGGAGGAGCGATTTCGCTTTGCCTGAATATAATCAGGTGGGGCATTTATTTAGCCCTCTTTACTCCTCTGATTATGAGCGCTAAGTTTTTCTTTCCCTTTGTTGGACCAAAAAGTTTATATTTTATGGGCCTGGTTGAGATTATTTTCTTTGCCTGGCTGATTTTGATAATTTATTCACCTCAGTACAGGCCGCGGTTAAATTCTTTAACCATAGCTTTAATTTTATTTTTAGTTGTTTTAGTTTTAAGTTCTTTTTTTGGTGAAAATCTTTCCTACAGTTTCTGGTCAAAACCGGAAAGAATGACCGGGCTTTTAATGTGGTTTCATCTCTTTGCTTTTTTTCTGGTTGCCTCTTCGACCTTTAGAAAAAAGGAAGATTGGCTGAAAATTTTTGCCGTTTCCATTTTTGTTGGGGTTATCCTTACTCTCATTACCTTTGTTTCCGATAATCCGGTTATGCGGGGTGGGGCAACCATTGGCAATGATTCTTTTTTGGGAACCTATTTAATATTTGCCCTTTTTTTAGCTTCCTATTTAATTTTTACTTTCCAAGGACTCCAACCCAGCCGCCACCCTCCCAGCCCCGGCTTTACTGGGGCTGGGCCCCTTAGAATCTATTCTGGCATTTGTTTTTTAATAATTTTTTTGGGCTTATTTTTGAGCGGAGCCCGGGCGGCCAAACTTTCTTTTCTGGTAGGTTTAGTTTTATTATTTTTTCTCTGGCTGATTTTTTGTCAGAGAGGAAATTTAAGAAGGCTCGGCCTTACTCTTTTAGCTCTTTATGTTATTTCTGCTCTTTCTTTTACTTTCCTTGCCTTTCAGTCAGAAAGTTTTGTCAGAAAAGAAATAATTGAGAAGACCGTTGGCGAAACATTTGGCGGAAGATTTGTGGTTTGGGAAGGAGCCTGGAAGGGTTTTTTAGAAAAACCTCTCTTGGGATGGGGACCGGAAAATTTTGACCTTTCCTTTTTTAGACATTACGACCCCTGTTTTGGTACTCCCAGATGCGGCGGCGATATCTGGTATGACCGGGCTCATAACATAATTTTTGACACCTTAGTTAGCACTGGCCTTCTTGGGATGCTAACCTACATTGGAATTTTTCTTTCGGTTTTTTATCTTTTGTGGACTCCGACCCACCCACCACCCAACAAGGAAAAATTTGATTTTTGGCTATCAGGTATCTTCACTGTGTTATTAATTTCTTACTTTGTTCAGAATCTAACCGTCTTTGATATGGTTTCCAGTTATTTAATGTTCTTTTTGGTTCTGGGATTTGTAGCCAGCCTTACTATTCCCAAGGAAGTGCCCGTTCCCCAAAAAACTATTTCTCCCAATCCCTGGTTTCTTGGTCTTATTTTATTTTTGTTTATTTTTTCTTTTTTCTACTTTATAATTCAACCTTTGAAAACCGATTATTATGTTATCGCCGCTTTAAGATCTTCCCCGGCCTCGGAAGAACGGCTGAATTTCTACAAAAAAACTTTAGAGACCTCTCCCTTGGGGAAATATCAGATAAGAGAATTTTTTGGCCAGGCCACGCTGGAATTTGCTCAAAGTGAAAAAATAAAGGAAGTTTCGGCTGAAAATTTCAAAAAAGAAATTGATTTTGTGATTGAAGAACTGGAAAAAAGCACAAAAGAATCGGCCTTGGATCTCCGTTCCCATTTGAAACTTGGCCAGCTTTACAATGTTTATGCCGCTTTACTTGACCCGACAAAAATTTCGGAAGCCGAAAGAGTTTTAGAAAAAGCAATAGAAGTTAGCCCGACCAACCAGCAAGTTTATTATGTTTTTGCCCAGACCAGATTTTTACAGGGAAAAGAGGAAGAGGCCCTTGAGTTTTTAGAAAAAGCCAAGGATTTGGAGCCGGGCTTTTTCAGCTCAAGATGGTATTTACTACGCGGTTACCGATTGACAGGGAAATATGAATTAGCCCTTTCAGAATTAAGAGAATTAGAAAGTTTGGGTTATGATTGGAAAGCCAACCCAGAAACCCTGAAAGAAGGAATAGAGATTCTTAAAGAAATCGGAGAATCTCTTGAAGTTTTAATTCCTCTTTATAAAAGAGGGATAGAACTTAATCCCCAGGACATTTATTTATGGGAGGACCTTGTTAATGCCTACATTAATACCGGCCAGAGAGAAAAAGCAAAAGAAGCGGTCGAAAAATTACTGGAAATAAAGCCTGAGTTTGCTCCCCAGGTTAAACAACTTTTAAAAGAATTGGGATATTAGACTTGACATTTGTTTTTGAATTTGCTAATATTTGGTTAGTGGGTGCGAATTCTTTGAGAGATCAAAGAACTCCATTCATGGTCGGCAAAAGACGTCCCTCGAGCGACGTCTTTTGCTTTTGCCCAAAACCAAAAGCCGGGAGAGTTAACTCCAATTCTAGGTCTTTAGTGAGTGCTATCCTCCCGGCAATTTCATTGTACCAAAAATATGCTAAAATACAACAAAAGCAAAAAAGCAAAAAAGGGACGTGTACTTTTTTAGAAATAACAATCATGAGGGTTGAGAAGTTATTACTAGGAGTGAAAAAGAATATTTTGTTGAAGAATTACACCACTTTTAGAATTGGCGGGAGGGCGAAATATTTTTTTGTAGCCAAAACAAAAGAAAATTTAATTAAAGCCATTACTGTGGCAAAGAAATTAAGGCTGCCTTTTTTTATTTTGGGAGGAGGAAGCAATTTATTGGTTTCTGACAAAGGTTATAAGGGATTGGTTATTAAATTTGGACGACCGTTATCTTTATATGTTTCCAAAGGTTTGGATTGGGCGGCCGGCATTCCGGGAACCATTGAGGGAGCGGTTTACGGCAATGCCGGCGCTTTTGGAAAATCAATGAAAGATGTGGTAAAGAGCGTTGAGGTTTTTGACACCAAAACAGAAAAGATTGAAATTTTTAAAGATTGCCAATTTGGTTATCGCGACAGTATTTTCAAAAAGAAAAAAAATTTAATCATTCTTTCAGTAAAAATTAAATCAGGAAAGAGTGACTGGAAAAAAATAAAAGAACATTTGGATTACAGAAAGCAGCGTCATCCGAAATTGCCTTCGGCTGGCAGCGTTTTTAAAAACGTTGAAGAGACTCCGGTGGCAATTTTAATTCATCAAGCTGGTTTAACCGGCAAAAAAGTTGGCGATGCTCAAATTTCTGAAAAACATTCCAATTTTATTGTCAATTTAGGAAATGCCAAGGCTAAAGATGTATTAAAATTAATAAAATTGACAAAAAAATCAGTAAAAAAGAAATTCGGAATAGTTTTAGAAGAGGAAATTCAATTTTTATAGTTCTTTATAGTTATTCACACTTGACAAACTTTCTTGAAGTGAAAAAATAAAGTAATCAACCTCCAAAAAAATTTGGAGAGCTCGATTGTAAATAGCGGTCGACTATTTGCTAAAAATTTTTAAAAATTTTGACTCTCATGGCTAAGAAAAAAAAGAAGAAGAAAAAGTAGAAGGAAATTCTCTTCGCCCCCACATTACTTTAAATAACTTGAAAAAAATTTGATAAAGGATTAATATTTAAAGTGTGGGGGCTTCTTTTTTATGAAGATTGTCATTAAAACCAAAAATTTAAAATTAAATCGAGCCCTAAAGGAATTTATTGAAGAAAAAATAAATTCTCTTGAAAAATTTGGAAAAGTTTTTTATAATGAAGAATACTTTAATAGTTTTTTTGGTAAAGGAAAGCCAAGAATTGAGGCCTGGGTAGAAATTGGTAAAACCACATTACATCATCAAAAAGGACCCTGGTTTTATGCCGAATGTCAGATGCGTTTTCCAAAAAGAAGTTTGCGCTCCATTGCTCAGAGAAAAGATTTAAAATTAGCAATTACTGAAGTTAAAGACGAATTGCAAAGAGAATTGAAACAATATAAAGAAAAATTAACAGCTCAAACTAAAAGAAGAGCCAGAGTTTTGAAAAAAGAATTAAAATTATCTCCCTCAGCCCGCCTAAATTTTGAAAAAAATTTTGGTGGGCAAGCCAGATTTTACCGAAAAGGGAGAATTAGAGAAGAAGGTATTTAAAAATTCAAATAGAGTATTAATTCGTTAAATCAATCGCTTTTTTGTTTAACTCTTTGTTTTTTCAAAGATAAAGCGATTGAGAGATCATGGTCAGAAAAACAAAGAGATCCATTCAATGGGTCGTAAAACCAAACCAAAAAAAATTAACCGAGGTAATAAATTATAACAATTACCTAACTTTTGATATTGTTCTTTATGGTTGTGACGCGTCTCTTTTAAGTAATAAAAAATTCCTCGCTTTAACAATTTTCTCTTCTATACTCGAGGGGCGAATGGGTCTCCTTGACTTTCTTTTGCATAAATTTAAGGGTGGAGGAGAAGGAATTACAGCAATGGCTATTCTTGGAAGTTCTCATCTTGCAGTCAGCACATTTCCAGAGTTTGGAACTCTCACTATTGACTTACAAACCTGTAGTGGTTCTCCTTTTAATTTATTTCATACTTTTTTGAGAAACTTTAAGCCCTCTCATTACGAATACACCTTATTGCCAACCCTTACTTACTTGAAAAATAAAAAAGAAGAAATAATAATTAACGATGAGTTAATCCAAGACGACGGGTTAAAAAAATGGCTCAAACAAAAAAAGCTTTTTCTTCTGTCCACTTCCTCTCAAAAATTTTTAACTCTTACTTATCTTTTAGGATTTATCTTCGGAGATGGATGCCTAAGTAAAGATTTTAATTCAATCCTTGTTTACCAAAAAGATGGGAATGAGTTAGAAATATTGCAGAAACACTTGAAAGATATAGGAATCGATTCGGAAATTAGGCTTCGAATGAGTAAAGCTAAAAAAGAAGTTTACGAGCTCTCAATAAATAATAGAAAATTTGCCAAATTTATGTATCTTTTAGGAGCTCCTCGAGGAAAAAAAACTGAGCAAATATTAACGCTACCTAACTGGATTAAAAAAGTAGATAAATCAGTAAAAGCCTTTTTCTTGAGTTCTTTATTCCTCTCAGAGCTTACAAAGCCTAAGTTTTATTTAGGTCGTGGAGCAACTAACACCTATATTAAATTTGAGCTAGCTACTCAAAAAAAATATGAAAAAAATCTAATAAACTTTCTCGGGGAAGTCGCTAAAATAGCTAAAGAGTTTAATATAAAATCAAATTCAATAACTAAACAAGAGGAATACAAAAGTCAAACTGGAAAAAAAGTAAAATATGCAATAAATTTTTCGGTCTCTAATATAAATTTTATACGACTTCAGGCTCTGCTTTCTCTCTCCAAAATTTACCCCTTTAAATTGATGGATCTTAATTTTAATTTCAGCCCAGATATTAAGTTATCAAAATATCAAAAAAAATCAGAATATGAAAAGATTATTAAATTTTTAATAAAAAGTAATCCTGGCTTTACTACCAAAGAACTTGCTAGAAAAGTAAGGATGCCTCGTCAAAATATGGAGAAATGGCTGAAGAGGCTAGAATCCGCTGGTATTGTAATTAACCATAAAAATGGATACAGCTTAAATAATGAGAGGAATGCTCGATATAATTTCTGGCAATTAAAATTTCAACCCGAAAAAGTTGAAATAAAAGAAATAAAAAGAGGGTTATTATGAAAAAGAAATTTCTTTTTGGCAAAACTTGGTTTTTTGAAAATTTTGTACCAAGGGAACCGGCTACTTCAACCTGGTGTTTTCTTATTGAAAAAGAAATTTATTCTGGGGAAAGCCAATATCAGAAAATTGAAGTTTTTGAGACAAAAGAATTCGGCCGGATTTTGGCCCTGGATGGATTGGTTCAACTTTCAACAAAACAGGAATTTGTCTATCATGAAATGTTGGTTCAGCCGGCCATGCTTTATTACTGGGTGGCAGGCGGACGGAGTCCGGAAAAAATTTTAATCATCGGCGGCGGGGACGGTGGAGCGCTCAGGGAAATTGTGAAACACAAAGCGGTTAAAGAGATTTTTTTAGTTGACATTGATAAAAAAGTGATTGAGGTTTCAAAAAAATATTTACTTTCGGTTTCCAGAAGCGCCTTCAAAGACAAGAGGTTGAAGATTTTTAATGAAGATGCTCTAAAATTTGTCAAAAAATATAATAATTTTTTTGATGTCATTATTAATGATTTAACCGACCCCAGCGGGCCATCTCTCGGACTCTGGAGCACTAGATTTTATAAAGATATTCTCCAGGCCTTAAAAGAAAACGGGGTGACCGCTTTCCAGACTGCCTATTTAAGAGAGAAATTTGCCAGAAAAGCCAGAAAAAAAATTAAAAGAATTTCTTCCTTTTTTAAATTTCACAAGGCCTTTGTCGGCTGTTTTCCGTTTGATGAGCACACTTTTTCTTTTGGTTCAAAAAAGATTAATTTTGATAAATTTACTTTTGAAGAAATTAATAAAAAATTCAAAAAATTGAATCTCAAGACAAAATATTATTCTCCGGAAATCCACTTTTCCTCAGCAATTTTGCCAAAGGGAGTGAAGTAAAAAGTGTTTAAGGTAGAACCTTGAACATATTTATTCTAAGTAAACTGGATTCAATTCCCAGTTTTTTATTGAAAAAATAAAAAATTATTGTATAATTTAATTTATGGGAATATTAACTAAAATTTTTGGGGATGCCAATGAGAAGTATTTAAAGAAACTTCAGCCCCTTTTGGAGAAGATAAATCAACTCGAACCAGAATTCGAGAGTTTTTCTAATGAGCAATTGAAAGCCAAAACCAAGCAGTTCAAAGAGAAATTGAACACAGGTCAGACCTGTGATGATTTATTACCAGAGGCCTTTGCCCTGGTGAGGGAGGCGGCAAAGAGAACTTTGAATCAACGGCATTTTGATTGCCAGTTAATCGGCGGAATTGTTTTGCATCAGGGAAAGATTGCCGAGATGAAAACCGGGGAAGGAAAAACCTTGGTCGCCACTCTGCCGCTTTATTTAAATGCTCTGGAAGGAAAAGGCTGTCATTTGGTGACGGTTAATGATTATTTAGCAAAAAGAGATACTGTCTGGATGGGACAGATATATCACCTGCTTGGTTTATCTGTGGGCTGTATCGTTCATGATGCCGCATACATATATGACCCTGCTTATCAGCCGGAAAATTCCAATGACAAAAATTCTGAACGTGACGAAATGCGGGATACAGTGGGGGGGTTTAAAGTAATTGAATCATACTTGAGACCTTGCTCCAGAAAAGAGGCCTATTTAGCTGATATTACTTATGGGACAAATAACGAGTTCGGTTTTGATCATTTGAGAGATAGCATGGTTTACCCTGTTAAATCTTCGCAAGGCGAATTTAACAGGGTGAATGATTTGCAAGCTCAACGAGGTTTCAATTTTGCTATTGTTGACGAGGTTGATTCAATTTTGATTGACGAAGCCAGAACTCCTTTAATTATTTCCACTCCAGATATGGAAAGTTCAAAATGGTATCAGGATTTTGCCAGGATTATTCCAAAATTAACACCTGAGGTTGATTACCAGATTGATGAAAAAATGAAAGCTAGCACTTTAACCGAAAGCGGGATAAATAAAATTGAAAAGATTTTGGGTTCGGGGAATATTTACGAAGAAAAAGGAATGAAATATCTGCGTTATTTAGAACAGGCCCTGAAAGCTCAAGCTCTTTTTAAAAAAGACAGGGATTACGTGGTCAAAGACGGTCAAATTATTATTGTTGACGAATTTACGGGCCGCTTGATGCCAGGCCGAAGATGGTCAGGCGGCCTTCATCAGGCGATTGAGGCAAAAGAAGGAGTGCGGGTTCAGCCGGAATCAATCACTCTGGCTTCAATTACTTTTCAAAATTATTTCCGCCTTTACAAAAAATTGGCCGGGATGACCGGCACGGCCGTCACCTCGGCCGAAGAATTTGACAAGGTTTATAAATTAGAAGTAATCATTATTCCGACAAATAAACCGATGATTCGCCAAAATTTACCGGACCGAGTCTACAAAACCATTGAGGGAAAGTTTCAGGCAGTAGTCAGAGAGATTAAAGAAAAGCATAAAATGGGCCAGCCGGTTTTGGTCGGAACAACCTCAATTGAAAGGAATGAATATCTGGGAAAATTATTAGAAAGAGAAGGGATTCCCCATCAGATTCTAAATGCCAAACATCACCAAAGAGAGGGAGAAATTATTGCCCAGGCAGGAAAGTTGGGTCAGGTAACCATTGCTACCAATATGGCAGGTAGGGGAGTGGATATTATCCTCGGCGGAAATCCTCAAAATCCTGAAAGTGCAAAAAAAGTGATTGAATTGGGAGGACTTCATGTAATTGGCACGGAAAGGCACGAAGCCAGAAGAATTGATAATCAGTTAAGGGGAAGGTCGGGTCGTCAAGGAGACCCTGGTTCTTCCCAGTTTTTTGTTTCCCTGGAAGATGATGTGATGCGAATTTTTGGCGGAGAAAGAATAAGCTCCCTGATGTCAGTTTTAAAGGTGCCGGAGGACCAGCCGATTGAGGCAAATTTAGTTTCCAGGGCAATTGAGGATGCCCAGTCGAAAATTGAGGGAATGAATTTTGATTTGAGAAAACATTTATTAGATTATGATGACGTTTTGAATAAGCATCGAGAAGTGATTTATAAAAAGAGAAGGGAATTTTTGGAGATTGAAAATTGGAAATTGAAAATTGAAAATTGGCTGACAACCTCGGAAGAAAAGAAAGCTCTTGAAGAAAAACTCAAAGAATTGGGAGATAATTTTAATTCGGTAGCAAAATTTGTCAGCCTGAGGACATTGGATATGCTCTGGATAGAACATCTGGAAAACATGGAGTATTTGAGAGATTCGGTCAGATTAAGGGCTTACGGCCAGCGAGATCCTTTGGTGGAATATAAAAACGAGGGCCATAAGATGTTTCAACAACTATTGAAGATGCTTGAAGCAAATGTCGTCAACACCTTATTTAAAGTTTCATTGCAGCCCCAGGCGACAAGGCCAGTTTACGCTAATCAGCGTAAATCAGCTATTATCAGCGGTAATCAGCGGTTAAAAAATAAGCTTGGCAGAAACGACCCCTGCCCCTGCGGCTCCGGCAAAAAATATAAAAAATGTTGCCTGCCTAAGTTTGGGTAAAAAAACGAGCGAAGCGAAGCCCCGTAGTAGAAGCTTCGCTTCACTAGGGGGGTGTTGCTACCCCAAATAAAGTAATATGTCAAAAAGAAGAACTTACTTGATTATTGTTTTTATTTTTCTCCTGGCTTTTTTGGCTGGAAATTTTATTTTTCCCGCATTTTTGAAACTTCCTTATCTTCCGGAAAGGGATTTTAAACTGGGTCTGGACCTTCAGGGAGGCATCCACCTTCTTTATCAAGCCGACCTTTCGGGAATCGAAGAAAAAGATAAATCAGGGGCCATGGCCGGATTGAGGGATGTGATGGAAAGAAGGGTTGACCTTTTTGGAGTCAGAGAGCCCATTGTTCAGATTCAGGGCGAGAGGTTGATCATTGAATTGGCCGGAATTATTGATCCAGCCGAAGCGATTAGACAGATTGGCCAGACTCCCTTTTTAGAATTTAAAGAACAGAGAGAGAATTATCAAGAGATTTTGGAAAAAAATAGAGAAGTAATAGAGACCGGAGAAGGCCAAATTGAAGATCCTTTTCAATCAACTCCTTTGACCGGAAAATATTTAAAGCGGGCGGAATTAGGTTTTGACCAGACCACTTACCAAGCCCTGGTTCAGCTGTTATTTGATGATGAGGGAGCAAAAATTTTTGAAGAATTGACTACCAGAAACGTTGGCAAACAATTGGCAATTTATATTGACCAAATTTTAATTTCCGCTCCAGTGGTCCAGGAAAAGATTTCTGGCGGCAAAGCCCAAATTAGCGGTCAATTTACGGTTGAGGAAGCAAAGGAACTGGCCAGAAATCTTAATGCCGGCGCTCTGCCCGTGCCCATCACTCTAATTTCCCAGCAATCGGTGGGACCGACCCTGGGCAAAATTTCTTTGGAGCAAAGCTTAAAAGCTGGTTTTCTTGGTTTTTTAGCCATCATCATTTTTATGATTCTCTTTTATCGCCTGCCCGGAATTTTGGCCGGCCTGGCTTTGGCAATTTATGTTGTTCTGGTTCTGAGCGTCTTTAAATTAATACCGGTGACCTTAACCCTGGCCGGCATTGGCGGTTTTATTTTATCAATCGGCATGGCCATTGATGCCAATGTTTTAATTTTTTCTAGAATGCGAGAAGAATTAAGAAGCGGAAAAAATTTTGCACAAAGTTTAGAAGAGGGTTTTAATCGGGCCTGGCCGGCAATCAGAGACGGTAATTTGACCACTCTGATTGTAGCTTTCATTTTATTCGGCTTTGGCACCAGTTTTATTAAGGGTTTTGCCACCACCTTGAGTTTGGGAATTTTAATTTCCATGTTTTCAGC